>JACLAB010016030.1_pt1 | contig 36002 bp, 23 predicted proteins | sample 8027921 | NCBI WGS metagenome assembly JACLAB01 (sample SAMN15725117, study PRJNA655200) | protist metagenome | isolation source: fluorescence activated cell sorting (FACS) single amplified genomes of... | place: USA: West Boothbay Harbor, Gulf of Maine | collected 2000-07-19 | reverse complement strand
TACTTGATTGTATAGATAGAGTATGATACGAAATATATTATTATTGATATTATTTATGTGCATATGCAGGCAATTTATGTTAACGTGACTGCGACGAAATCCAGAGACTTCGAGTCCAAACAATCGCGAAAAGTGCGACCACTGGGTTCTGCGAGTGCTTGCAGTGATCACAATCTCGGCATATATCGGCTCCGTTAAAAGCCACATATTTACGGACGATAACTCCCATCGACCGCTCTTGTGTTCGAGAACTTCCACGGAATATGTCACTTTCCATTTCGACTCCTCACTTTCGCTCTCCTTTTCGAGGGGCAGTAAGAGGGCTTCGCCGAGAAAGTAGACACTTCGAATCGAGGTACCACACTGCGACCTGAATAACTGTGTAGGCCCATTTCAGTGGCGGCAATGATCGATGTTTCCGGTTGTGTGGAAACCCTAACCTTTTATTTCAAAACCCGTCTCGTCTCAGATCGAGCACTGCTGGGCTTCTCACGCGTGCGAAAGCTTTGGATGAAAACCCGCAACCAACGAGTGCTTCCAGGTCAGATCCGCTCTTCCACAGATCATCATACTCCCCAGCCCTGGACAGTCCCGGCATCATTTGGTTACCCTTGCATGCGTGGGCACTGCGGACTCACACGACAGTTTTCAATTTCAGGCATCACTTCACTGCGCAGCAAGGCAAAGGCCCCTCTCCTGTCGTCATGGAGCGTTTCCAAGGTGTCGCTAGCCAACTAATGAATCAGGCGAGTATGCTTAATTGTGTTTTATTTTGGGTTCGCGTTCTTCATCTTTGCGAACGACGAAACAGAGGATCATCAGGCTTGGTGGTGCTGTCGATGATGACAGCTGCAACTTGATTGTTGCACAGCTCCTTTGGCTTGACGCGATTGATCCGAAAAAGGCAGGGAAAACTAGCTCATCAGAAGACGTTGTGATGTGCTTAACACATCTATTTCCAGGATATCACCATATACGTCAACTCCCCCGGTGGTTCTGTCACTGCCGGGATGGCTGTGTTCGACACCATGCGCCATGTTCGCCCAGATGTTTCCACTGTGTGTGTCGGTCTTGCTGCATCTATGGGTGAGTGCTCAATCTGCTTCTACCTGACTTGAAACGAATATAATCGTCCAAATATCCACGGTCCTTGTTCCCTTCCCAACGGCGCATTCCTGCTTGCCTCTGGTCAAAAGGTGAAAGACAACACACCAGTATTTATTTCTTCTGGCTTCTCATGACCTTTCGGATACCTTTCAGGGAAAGCGATACAGCCTGCCAAACAGCCGGATCATGATTCATCAGCCATTAGGTGGAGCCCAAGGTCAAGCTGCAGACATCGAGATTCAAGCCAATGAAATCATGGTGAGAAAGTTCTGATAATGTCCCATGCAACATTTTGGCGCTCACAAAGTTGACTGGACCCACAGCATCATAAGTCGACTCTCAATGGATATCTCGCCGAATTTACTGGAAAACCGCTAGACACTGTAGGAAACCACTATGCCAAGTTTACGCTCTTTGCAGTTTTTTTAAATGCTTATCAAATTAAACTCAACAGGTGATGGAAGACACTGACCGCGACTTTTTCATGTCAGCCTTTGAGGCAAAGGATTATGGCTTGATTGACTCGGTAATCGAGCACCCCACTGACATTGCAGTGCGATCATCTGGAATTCCCATGTATGCGGGTGAGCTGTGACTTGGCAGCAAGTTGTAGAGAACAGGTTTCGTGCATGTGTGCCAAAAAAAAAACATAGCTGGCTCGACTAAATTTATTTTTATGGCTAAATTCTGAGAGGGAACTCTTTCAAATTCGCTTCCAAAAGAAATCGAACTTGTCATGAATCGTTACTTTGACGGGTGTCGCAGCATCAAAACGTTGACGCAGATATTTTACTTGTTCATGCTTCGTTGAACGTAGCTTTGTGCACTGGTTATTGGGGCGAGCAGCAACATGGCAGCAGCACAGGCCAAAAGTAAAGCAGAAAAGAAAGCATTCCAACCATACTGTTGCACCAACAGGGAAAGGGGAACCCCAGCATTTGCGGCTCCCTGCGAAGCAGAGTTAGAATAGAGCGACGCCGGGAAATGAAAATACTTACTAAATATGCAATCCAGCCCAAAAATCCTTCACTTGCTCCAACAGACTTGCGTCCAACAATTTCTGCGCCGCAGAGGCCTGCTCATCACAAGATGAGGTTAAAACATGATGTCTTCACCGATCTTATTTCAAACCGCACCGATGAGCATTTGCGGTCCATATAAAAAGAATCCAATCATAAAGACAATGATGCCTTGCAGGAGGGGTAGCCCTGCAAATTTGACCACAGCAAATAAGCGGAGAACTGGTGTGTTCGTATGATCAATGCGAAAAAAATATTTTACCACTTGGCACTGCCTTAAAGGCGATCAACATAGCGGCGACTCCGATCAGATAAGCCATGACAACTTGGATTCGTTTCCCGACGGCGCCTCCGGGCGAGGTCGCAATATACCAGTCACTAATTCGACCTGCGATGAGGCTACCGAGCAGTCCACCAAGCTCCAAACCAGAGACCCTAACCTATCACAAAAAAACTTCTGAACAAAAATTCGGGCAGTTTTGCAGTTAATTGTCGTACTGCGGCAGCGCCTGCGTCTATGACACCTTTTTCTTTGATGAGATAGAACACAGACCAGGAAGTAATGCCCTGAGATTTCATAGTTTTTAGGAGGCATGCACTTTGCAAAAAATACTTCAGTTATACATGGGGCCAGTTCTACCTGTCTGACGACATAGACGCAGAAATACGTGAAAGCAAGTCCCCTGTGTGCATAAGATCTTGGATGACATTCAGACTCAAGCAAAATGAACAAAAGTCACAACCAGATGAATGGATTTGAAAGGACATTCCGAAATAAATTATCCAGTAAGCTTGTATTTCCCCCCTTTGTCGTAAAGAAAGATTATTGCGCGAAGTACATTTGCGGGCAAGACGGTTGGTTTTCACACCGATTCTTCGGACGTAATTTTCTTTCCGGAATCATAATGAGAAGGTTGAGAATTCGTGACTGACACAACATATGTCAGCATCATAAAAGGAAGTTTTTCAATGAAATACCTGTTGTGAGCTCAACTGGCGAGAAACCTCTTGCTTCAGGCGAGTCTTTCAATGTCAACATGATCAGAGATCCAACAAAAAGGGCGATGATTCCTGGGGCCCATAAGCCCCACTTCCCAACGGGAAAACGATTGTCAGCTAGGAATCTAGAGCATCTCTACAATATACAACACTCACGCTCCAACCAAGTGTGCGAGCTGCAGTGCCTGCAAGTATTGGGGCAGCGAATCCTCCGAGGTTGTGTGCGATGTTCCACATACCCTGCAGCCAGATCGTGCTAATTGATAATAAAGAATTTAGCCTGAAGTCCCGAATACTCACCCAGTATGTCCCTCGTTCCTTGGCAGCAAACCAAGAGGTAAGTATTTTCGCACAACTTGGAGCCCCGAAACCTTGGAGGATGCCTGGCAACATGTGTTCGCAATATATTAAGTAACAGTTGTTATTTTAAAACAATGTAATTCGGGAAAAAAAGGCGTCCGCACCATTGACTGCCCAGAGAAAACAAAACAGTGGTAAAGTTGAACTTGCTCCGAATGCTATGTTAACCTGATAAAAAAGTTGGAAGACCCAGAAATCAAAAGATAATAAGAAAAGCTTATTGGGGCGTTGGAACGCACCATTCCCGTAGCGATCAAACCTCCTCCTAGCATGACACTGGGGGATAGGACATCGCCAACAACTCCACTTACAAACTTGCTGCATCCATAACACAAAGGGAAAATTGAGGTAATTACTCCAATTGAGGTGATATCCAAGCCAAGTGCAGGCGAAGCAACCATAGCAGGTGCGGTGAAGGTCAAACTGTTACGGGTCAGGTAGTAACATGCGTATCCAATGAGAATGCTGCACAATCGTTGAGTAAGTGTAAACTATCAAACGACGCTCAAATTGGCGTTACCTCAAGAACACGGCAACTCGCACGAGAAGAAAGTCACGACTGTAACCTCCCGTTTCGGTATCGAATGTTTGCTTCAGCGGAGTCGCTGCGTTCGCAACAATATGCCGAAACGTACGTGATGATAGAGTTAATGTATGTTTGCGATTGGTGAAATATGCCTTTCTAGGAATAGGATCGCGGCTTGCGTAGAGCCTTACGCAGAGCCGACGGTCCGAGGCCGAGCTATGCGTTTGACGAGCAGATTGAAACACCCCACCTGGACGGAGCCGGGGGTTTTCTTGTCGTCTGGAATCAGCGCAAGGACGCGAAAATACATGCCTGCGCGCTATTGCGAGTGTCATGTCAACGGTGTTCATGTTGCAGTTTTCCAAGAAGAAGGGGACACACTGTTGTGCCACCGTATTTTGGTTGATAGTCTTCCTCACTTTCATCCAAAATAAACAGTTCGTGGGAAACGGGAGGTTATGGGCCCATTCCGGCACCAACGGCGAGTGCCCAACAGGATCCGGCTGTGCCCAACGGAATCCGGCTGTGCCCAACGGAATCCGGCTGTGCCCAACGGAATCCGGCTATGCCAAACGGAATCCGGAATCGTGGCGCGGACCTTTGGCGAGAGCACTTGGGCGCATTTTCGCGTCGTGTCGTTGACAGCTCAACACGCCTCGGTCCACTCGAGCTCAGCAGAAAATAAAGGAGCTCTCCATTTTAAGATCTTTTTACGAATAATAATGAATAAAAGCAAGCATTTAAGGGCAATATCCATGCAATATTTATATATATTTATCATGCATGCATATGCAATTCACGTTTCTGGTCGATCGTCAACTTTTAAATCACATATGAGAAGAAAGTATGTGTATATATATATGTAACGAGATGTGTGTAACATACACACATTACGTAATATTATACGAACAACGGCATCATTTAATACCTAAGGTATAATAATATACATATATACATGCATGATTATGGAAGCCGAAGCGTCGCCTAACCCTTTGCCTGTTAAAGTCATATGTAATTCTGGAGGTTACGTTAGGGACAATGCTCTGGTAGTAACCGTAAATACGACGATATTTCTGTAGAATAGATACGGATTCAAACTGATACTTTCGTATTTTTAAACATATGATATTATTATATGTTCTCCCCTGCTGACATAATTTTCAGCTGTATTTAAAATTACGTAAAATTATTAAAATCTTACCTTCGAAGGTATTATCTTATTTATATGTACCTTCGCGAAGGTATTTTTTATATTTTTTTAATACACCGATCTATCATCACTACTGATTATTAAAACTTATTTTATCTAATAATAATGATATTTGTTTTGAAGTTTGGCGCGTGGCGCATGTCAGTATTTGCAACCGACCGGCGTTATAGCGATAATGGATGATAATGGTATATTAGTTTCGTCATAGCTTGCGGTCTTACACGTGAAGCTATCAGCAAATAAACTGACTAGTTATACATACATGCATGATTATGATTTAGGGGATTCGCTATATATAATATATCATTTGCATACCATATGTATGATTATCAGTAACGATCATCGTACACCAGCGTTATTTTACCGGTTAACTCTGGCGAGAGACGTTCACTAACTTATAGTCCTCATGAAACTTCTTTCGCCGATAGAATTGTTGGATGATCGCCGCGGCGCGTTTCTGAAGGCGTCGTAGTGGTCGTTTTCGGCCGCGACGGTGTTAGTTTCTGACACGACGGCCTCATCGTTCCCATTATGAATTTGCCGTTTTCAGAAAAATACTTACACGTCAGTGACAATGAAAACACATCGGACGGCTTTAAGAACCTAGCGATCTGTCCTAGCGCATCTTTGTCAAGGACAAATATCGGTGTTGGTGCATTTCTGTCGACACTTGAGTCAGACAGGTCGTCTAACGCCTCCATGTCGTCGATCATGACTCGATCAACTTTCAACACATGCGTTTAATTGACAAGAGGTAATATTAAATGGCACATAAATAAAAATTTACATAATATTTAAAACTTTGAACATTGTTTTGGTTTTTCAGAGCGAAACACATATCGACATTTATATGTGAATATAACTCAATTAATTCACATATCATATATACCATCCGACCAGCAACCAATAAATAAACGTACGTATGTAGTTACGACGGTACGTACGTATACCCTCATCAGTCTCATCATGTTTAAATTAATATATAAGTCCGTGCATGCACGGCGGCTATGCCGATACACCTTGTAACGGATACGAATCATAAGTTATTATTTCTCGCATCGTATATCATGCATATATTTATTTATTTATTTATTATATTATTAGACGAAACGAAACGAGCATTTTTTCTTGATTGCGTCACGCGTCTGAAATTTGTCCGAGCGTGGTTCACTTTCACCTCGCTCGAAGGCACAAATAAAGCAGGTACTTCAAACCAAAAACCAGTCAATTCTCGTGAATTGTCGCGATGAACGATTCTATTCATTACGAAGGTGCCTTCGAACGAACGAACGCATATTTTATTATTATGATACGAGTACGAAGGTATGATTTTACAGCCCTTGCCTTGTATTAGTTGGCCTTTCTTGTCGTGGCTAACAGCGTCCTTTTATTTACCATACCATATCATCCGCGCGGTAGTCAAGAACGGAGCAACGTTTCACGCTCCTCTTGAGAGTTGCCAGAGGCGATGAAAATCGGGTTATGCCGCGTTGCTCCACTGACCGTAGACATCGACACGGAATGCAGCGAGAGAAGAGCAGGTGACGCTGCTGAAAGTAAACTCCCGGAACACCCAAAAGTATACCGGCTCAATGAGAGCCCCTGCCATGTGTCATTTTTCCCAGATTCTGACAGCAGTGACGACGACTCTTTGCTGGTGCTGCGTGAAGGAGTCGGTCGCTTCCTCGTCACTAGCAGGCAGAAGGCACAGAGTGCGTTGATATTATACTGTCTAAATTTAACTGTAAATGTCATGCACTGTTCTGAAAGTAAGATCTTGTAGGTTGCGTTGCCAAAAGTATTGTGAAGCAGAACAGAGCCGTGTACGGATGTGCTGGAGTAGTCCGTCTCCTATCAGGATATTACCTTGTCGTGCTGACATCTTGCTGCTTTGTTGAACGCATTCTAGGACGCGCTGTCTTCAAGGCAACTAATTTTGGGATCATTAGGTGTTCGGCACCTGGTTCATTTCATGCAATGTCGAAACAGCACAAAAGGGACGAAGCTCGATATCTGCATCTTCTCCGTGCTTCACTTGTGGCAAACACCAAACATCTCTACTTTGTTCATGGCCATGATATGTCGCGTAACTGTCAGTCTCAGTATCTTTTGTGCCGCCCTCGGTGCTCAATCAGAGCGACCTTATTACACAAGGATCCTTTTCGGAACAGTGCGGAATGCGAGGTGGTCAGCCGTTCCAAATCTGGTGGTGAGACACATCCGTATGGTCTGAATGACGGTTTCAAGGACGATGATTCTGTGACTGTGATTTCACGCCACCGACAAGATGATCAGTGGTCTCTTGCAGACAAAAGTTTTTGCTGGAACCGATATGCTGGAGAGATGCTGGATAACATAGCTTCGCCAGAGGACTATATGGGACCTTCTGTTCGCGTATTACTATTGCCTCTCATCTGCGGTAGCTTTGATAGCTTTCAAGACGCTAAAGGAAACTCGCTCTCCATTCTAGCTCGTACATCAATTTCTCGATTCGGAATCCGGCATCATTGTCGTGGTTCAAATGGAGAAGGAGAAGTCGCGAACTTCGTTGAATCAGAGCAAATCCTGCATGTGAAGTATGATGTGAAGCACGTGACGTTATCATCCTTTGTCATGGTGAGGGGCTCAGTTCCTCTGAGATGGTCACAGCCACTAAGAGATCTTTCATGGAATCCAAAAATCATTTTTGAAAGTGAGGGAAACTTTTCTGTCACCCAGAGACATTTCGCAAATTTGATATCGAATTATGGTCGTATAAAGGTAATCGACCTTCTTTCGTGTCAAGGAGAAGAGGGAATGCTGAAGCACGCATTCCGCCGATCGGTTTCCGCTCTCCCAAATCAGCCAAATTCTTCCGTGCAATATTTTCATTTTGACCTTCACAGAGAGACAAGTGATCGCAACACAGTTGCACTGGAGAGTTTGACTTCATGGACGAAGGCTGAAGTCTCAGATCTTGGTCAATTTATGCTGGCATCAGACTTAGAGGTATCTGGATGTGAGACGAAACTACAAAACGGTATTTTTCGAGTAAATTGCAAGGACTGCCTTGATCGCACAAACCTTGTCCAGAGTATAATTGCACGTTCTGTTCTCCAGGAACAGATGCGCACGATGACAGGTATTGATATTGATTTCCGAAATCGATGCAAGGGAGCTCATAAGGTTCTGTGGGCTGATCACGGTGATCGCATAAGCTCTCAGTACGCCGGAACATTAGCACTAAGGCGTGATCTGACGCGGACAGGGAAGCGAACGTTCAGAGGTCTTCTACAGGATGCCCGAACGAGTTTGAAAAGGTATTGCAGAGCCAAACTTTTTGACGGCAATGCCCAGGGCAGTCTTGACCTCTGGACATCACAATACTTACCACGCAGAACGTAAGATGCTCATTTGTGCTAGTCAGGGTAAGTTTCTGTCACTGAAGAGCGTTTTGCTTGTTGAACAAACCTCGACCACGGACTCATAGAACAAGTCAAGACACATATATTGTCAGAAAGCAAACCAATGAGATCTTTGTGAAACCTCTTCGAACAATATGAAATACGGGTGGATGGCGGTTGTGCCTGCCAGTGTCGCAACTGGTCATCCCCTGAATTTCGGAGCTAAATCTCGTTGTAATCCTGAATCCTATCCACACACTGCCGCCTCGAGTATGCAAAATAAAATTACCTCTCTGGAGTTGTTGCCAAGGACTTTTTCGATAAGTGAGAAAACACCCAGGCAAGGAAAAGGATCATTCTGAGAACAGGTTCAAAGGAATTGCATCTTATTGACACGTTCAGGGAGCGATATCTAAGCTGTCGTCGGCACTGCCTTGCGTGACATCTTGCGGAGGAGATTGCCCATCTCTTCGCGTTTTTTCTTGCCCCTGAGATGTGTGCCAAGCTGAGGTGAGGGTAATAGGGTGGGTCAATTTTCGGGAAAACGAACGACTCAGCTCAGCTCATAATGATCGGTTGGAACAATTAATGGCCAGTTATGATATGAACATGAACGGCCGATAAAAATAAGTGCAACTTTCGCATGCAAAATCTCGATTGTACGGCTCGATAAAGCCGGGACGATTGTAACAAAACCCTAGAAGCCCTTCTTACCTTTCTTTTCGCAAGTTTGAGAGCGCGTTTGTCTCGCCCGACCTTCAAGAGCTCCATGAGCCGCTTCTCATAGGGCGCGCTGCCAGCAACATCGCGCACTAGATCGCGAATCATCTTGACGCGCTTGCCAAGCTTCTGCGAGCGAGGGCGTGAATTCCCGGAATAAGAAAATAAGAAAAAGAACAGGCGACTTGCAAAGCGTCGCGTGGTTCAAAACGGCGCGAAATCAATTGGACGCACCCCTTTGCGTTGAGCAGGGCGGGTGGCAAGCTTGCGTCGAGAGACGCCGTGTCCTTTTGTGAGGCCGACTGCGATACCTGTCATGTTGGCGCGTGGGTTTTTGAGTGTCTGTCTGGTCTGCCGCTATTCACGGTTCTCTTAGCCTTTTTTAGAATATGTTGTGTTAATAAGTTCTTACGAAACTTACTGGCAATAATTATTATATATTATAAAAAATAAATAATAAACATATGTAATAATAAGATTATTAATATCATATGTATTATTATGTATTATTTACATATTATTACAATATAAAATAAAAATTATAATCATAAGGGTCATCCCCTACCTATTTAAAATAATCGACGAAATTTATTACGATTTTTCAAGAAAAAGCTTCGCAAAAATAGCCATGGGTCGCGTTTTGGCACACAAGGTCGGTCACCGTCAACACGCTGAGAAGTAAAGTGACCCGGTAAATCCCCGTTTCCGTTCTTGGACATCACGGCCAAGTATTCAAACAATTTTCGTTTTAAGGTAACGTGATGATTTATTTTCCATGCATCTTTATTTATTACTTGCTTGGTCAATATCTCACTCTTAAATAAGATATATACCTTGGTGTAATAATAAAAATTTTCCAGGGAGGAACAGGAGTAGTACCTTCGAAGGTACGAAGGTAGTGTTTAACGTGATTGCGTGGGTTCGTTCCCAGGTGGCCCCCGGCATGGTTATTAAATCATGATAGAATTGCGGGTATTAATAACAACGTTACGTATTACGTACACGTTTACATGCGTATGTATGTATGTCATATATATATTATGTTGATTATTATTGTTGGTTGTTTGGTCGGTTGGTATTATTTGTATGTGTGTAATTTAACAAATGTGAAATAATGGTTTATATAATATACGCCCTCACGTATGGCAAACACAATGGGACAAATTTTTCATACGTGACTCAAGAAAATTGGTTTATTTCGTCCAATAAAGGAACAACTGTATGTAACGCTAAACCAACGATTCTGAGTTAACGATGTCAAAATGTGTTACAATGTACGGGGAAAATAAACCTTCGATCTTGATTAACTAACGATACCAGGTGCGAACTGAATTTTTTTCGGGAAATCCCCGTAAGATCGGCTATGCCGAATACCTTCGTATAAAATAACGGTTTCAATATTTTAACCCTAAACCCGAACGAAGTCACAGTTTGATAAACTTACGGAACGAAACGAATTTAGCTTTTTTCTCACGAACATGATCATCAAAACCGCCTTTTGCACTCATGTTCATTTTAGCCTGACGTCGAGCAGTGAAAACCTTGGCAATGTCGCGTAAAATGCAGGTCTCAGAAACCCCTGAAAGCTCAGACAATTGCATTCCTACCAACTCTTCTATCTTATGCAAGAGGAATACGTCGTGTTGTGTCACAAGTGTCACAGCCTGGCCAGCTCTCCCAGCTCGTGCAGTTCGTCCAACTCTGTGAACATAGTCTCGGGGAACAGTGGGAATGTCGTAGTTGATAACCAGGTCTACTGTTGGGATATCGAGGCCGCGAGATGCAATATCAGTTGCAATCAGTATCCGCACCTCGCCAGATTTGAAACGAGCAAGACTGGCGGTGCGATGCTGTTGCTTTTTGACAGCGTGCAACGCAACTGCATGGCACCCAAGAACTGTAAATATCTCGTGCAACAACTGACAAACTCGAACTGTTCCAGTAAATACGATAATTGAGCGCAGCCCTCGTCTCTTTGCTATATCGATGATATTCAGCAGATAAACATCCTTCATCTTAGCTGGAACAAAGCAATAGTTCTGTTCGCAATGCGTAACGACCTGTAAACCTTCATAAGCTTCAAAGTGAAAGGTGCTCTGCAGATTCACCTCTTGCAAAGCAGAAATCGATCGTGTGACTGTCGCAGAGAAAAGTAGCGTTTGGCGATTATTACTAGGAAGATTATGCATGATGATTCGCAGATCATCTTCGAAGCCTGGATCCAGTAATCTGTCTGCCTCATCGAGAACAAGGAAGCGCAAGTTTGCAAAACACTTTGCGATGCTCTTGTCATCATCATGTAAAAGATGTTCCATTAGCCGCCCAGGGGTAGACACAACCACATGCGGTCGGGACACGAGAGCGATCGCCTGTGTGCGATTATTCTCGCCCCCGATAGTACACAAGCAGCGAAGTGTCATTCCAGGTGAGAAAGCTATAAACTGCTCCATAATTTGAGTAGCAAGTTCTCTGGTCGGAGTCAAGCACAGACAAAAGACCCCGTGGGGTTCCTCAGAGAGCAGCTGTATTATCGGCAGCGCGAAAGCTGCCGTCTTACCACTGCCAGTTTGTGATGTGGCAATGACATCTCGTCCTTGAAGTATGGCAGGTATGCAGCTACATTGCACTGGCGTGGGAAGCGTCAGTCCAAAACGTAAAAGATTACCATTTATCCAATTGTTCAGGCCAAGAGCACGAAACGAAGTTTCCTCGCCGTCAAAGTGTCCCTTTGCATCACGGCGCGACACGACAGTATCTTCTGAGACTATACAGCGTCCAATTTTGGCGGAGTTTGACGCATTCGTTCCCGTAGCCCTCTCTTGGTCTGACTTCTTGAAGGCTTCAGAACTTGAAAATATAGTCACGCCTTGAACAGGCGAACGTTCATCATGAGCACCCGTTCTGCGCACAGGCGTAGGCGTGCTCTCTCCGGCCATCAACGTTGCATCAGGGACTTCCTCGATATTTTCCCGCTTTTCATTGCGGTATGGAAACACACTGTCTCTTGCCCTACCTCGAGTTTTTCAAGTATGATGCGCGAGTTCCGGAGAAGAATCCAGCAGTAAATAAATAATAATACGAGTTTATTTTGAAATATTGCTTGCTTGAAAATTTATTACCTTCGTAAGATCTAAAATAAAATATTAGATAATATACCTTCGTTCGAAGATAATATCACATATATCGCTCAAGCAAGCAATCAAGCGTGCGAAGATATATTCTGATTTTCATAATAATATGAAAGGATATGTGAAAGGATATGTGTGTCAATATAACTTATTAACTCGCTATCGTTAAAAAAATTGGAAAACGCGCACCCTATTGAAAACACACACTCGAACTTCGCCCGGTCAATGGAATGATCTTAATAATAAATATGTGTACGAATAATATCGAATAATAATGATTACGTGACGAGATATTATATCATACGAATAATAATAAGTTACCTTCGAAACCTTACCTTCGAAGGTACGAAGGTACCTTCGAAACCTTACCTTCGAAGGTAATAACCAATATAACACTTACGTAGATAACAGTAAGAACTGAAGACCGAAATCACATCCAGCGTTGCATGTATATATCAGGGCATAGAACACAGCCATCGTTATGGGATGGGATTGCTCTCTGTAATAAAGAAAGTTAAGGCAAGTGAAAGAGAGTTGCGCATCCTGATGGTTGGACTTGATAATGCAGGGAAGACGACGATTGTCAAGCGAATAAACGGCGAGGACTTTAGCTCCGTTTCTCCAACCCTGGGTTTTAATATCAAAACTTTGATGTACGGGGGCTACGCCTTTAACATATGGGACGTTGGTGGACAGAAAACTTTGCGGAGCTACTGGCGCAACTACTACGAGACCACGGACGGCTTAATATGGGTAGTCGATAGCGCTGACCACCGACGGCTCGAGGACTGCAAAAAAGAACTCCACGCACTCTTGTCCGAGGAGAAGTTAGTCGGCGCGACGCTGCTGATTTTAGCCAACAAGCAGGATATTCCCGGCGCACTGTCGACAGAGCAAATTGCTCAGGTTTTGGATCTCACAAGAATGCAGAGTAGGCACTGGCACATTGAGGCATGCAGTGCAGTCACAGGAGAGGGACTGCTTCAAGGTATGGATTGGTGTGCAAAGGACATCGGTTCGCGGATATACGTGTGTGATTAAGCAGTCCACAGAAAGTGTGGCGTGACGAGATGCTACGGATAGTCCATGTTCGTAAATGATGGGCTCCGCATTAGCTACACGATGCAATCCGGTGCCCTTATCAAAATATCATTTTTAGAACTTACTTCGAAGGTAACTCGCAAGTGGTTCTTGAAACCATTTTCCCCTGGCGAGTGACTTTCCTATCAGGCCGACTTTGGCGCGCTGGGGTCTAAATTTAGGGAACAACTCGATCTCAAAGGGCTTGCTTCTTCGTATGAGTTGATACGTATGAGCCAAATATATACATCCAACTCCGGGAGAGCTTCTACACACGGTTGAATCCTTTGCCATTAAACTTTTTTTTTTCGTATTTTGCATCAGGAGCGATCAAATCTAGCTCTGGCTCATTTGACGCGCGTTGTGAGTGGAAAGCAATCAAACGTGGCGATCAGGGGCTGCTATCTTTCTTAACAGCTGTTGGCCCTTATTTCAGTCTAACCCCATCACGGGAAGTTGGATCCGATTGTAAGGTCAATAAGGGACAACAAAGTCTGTAAGAAGTGGACAAACTATTGCGATTTTGGCGCGAATACTTTGTAGTAAAGAAACAAGAACAACCTTCTCGATCTTCGCAAATTCCCACTCTTTGTTCTGTAAAGTTTGAGATAAAAACACGATCTTCGGTTACTAGAGAATCCCAAACACAAACTTACGCATAGAGGACAGTTGCTACGGGTCCGAAGCCATTTCGAGATGCAATCGAGATGAAATACATGGCCACAGTTTCCCCAAGCGATGCTCAGACCCTCTTCGGAGGCTGCAGAAGGGTTTGCTTGATATTCTATGCTCGGCTCATGAAGGCTGTTTCTACATATAGCACACGTATCAGTGCATATCGACCACGACCAGACCGCCACGGCATTCCACTGCGACAAGAGACATCAAAATCAATGAGTGTGATGATAAGGTATATTTGTATCCGGATATGTTACCTTCTTGACTTCGAAGCGTCTCATTGATGACAAGTCCATCTTATTATCACAAGTGGAAAGCATGGATGTCGATTGATACGTTTCATGGAGCTTCTATATTATTATTATTGATGAACACTTCGTTCCTTCACATATATATTGATATTAAATACATATATGAATGCACTCATCATAATATATATGAATGCACTCATCATAATATGCATGCGATATAATGCTAATATCATAGTGATATATAATTCTTCGTCATTTCTTGATTATTATTATTATTATTGATGTCACATTATTATTAGATATTTCAATCATATATTTATATAAAATATGTATGATACGAAGGTAAGATTTAATAAGATTAACAATAATATGATTGAAGTAATAATAAAAAAATTTCCAGGGAGGAACAGGAGTAGTGTGTAACGTGATTGCGTGGGTTCGCTCCCAAGGTGTGTCGGCATAGCCCCCCGCATGGTTATTAAATCATGATAGAATTGCGGATACGTAACGTTACTACGTACATACACGTTTACATGTCATTATATGATTATTGGTTGTTTGGTGGTTGGTATGATTCGATATCGACATGTTACTATGCTCTCTGTACACTACTAGCTAGCTAGCTAGCTAGCTAGCTAGCTAGCTAGCGTATATATATAGAGCTAGCTAGAAAGCTAAGCTAGTAGTTGTATGATTTAACAAGTGTGAAATTAATCGTTTTTTATAGTATATAAATGCCCTCACGTATGGCAAACACTATGTAACAAATTTTTCACACGTGACTCAAGAAAATTGGTTTATTCCGTCCAATGAAGGCTTCAAATATATGTAACGCTAAACCAACGATTGTGAGTTAACGATGTCAAAATGTGTTACAATGTATGAGGCAAATAAACCTTCGACCTTGATTAACGATGTCCAGGAATGACTGAATTTTTTTCGTGCAATCCTCGTAAGATCGGCTATGCCGAATAATTCTACAGGATCGAACGAGGGACGGTGGTTCGCTCCATGTGGGTCGGCATAGCCTGAGAGGGATGGTTAATTGTAGTATGCGTTGAATTAATTACAATAATCGTAACGTAAACTAAACCATTAAATTTAATCATATGTACAGATAGAAACGACAGATATATAGAGACTAGATAGGGTACATTATCATCACTTGGATCGAGTATGTGAAAAAGGTATTCTTGGATTGGGTGACATGTACGAAGGGCTTAACCAACATTATTTTCGAATTAAAAATAAAAATTTGGCGACAATGTATGGAACGAATAGACCGTGACGTTTGGTTAACGATACCAGGTGAGTGTGACATTTTTTACATTCGAAAATTTTCCGAGATGTGTGATGCGGCAATGCCGAATAAGTAAGGGATCTATCTATCACTTATTACATATTTTCAGATATCTGCCGGTGTCTGTTTAGACCTCATATAGATACTCTTCCTATCTACCTTCGTAACACTTACTCACAGAATAGCAGACATAGCTAGCCGAAGTAACTTACTGAGGGCGTCGTCTCAAGATTTTGCCAAAAACCTATCGCGAAGACAAAGGCGTTTCATTTAGGCTCAAACAAGCCTTGTTCCCGCATCGCACGGCTCAGCCTGAAAAAATGGTGCGGATCAGCGTATAATGCATTCGAAGCCCATGTGGTGTCCGATGCTCAATATTATGTGAGCAAGGAGAAATCGAAGCGTCTGATGTATGCGCACAGAATGAGCACTGAATTTTTTTTTTAATGGACTCGCTGAAGCAGTTCAGAGATATGCCTCACAACCAACTTCTGGTTTCTGTATTGGCGCGGCAGCCTTGGGCTCATCCGGGGCTGTGTACCTAGGTACTAACACTGAAATGCAGGGACTACCTTTGAATGCCACCATACACGCTGAGCAGTTTGCGATGGTGATAGCTCTCCAGGCTGGCGAGGGGATTATCTCTTTCGCCGCGACTGCCGCACCCTGTGGTCACTGCCGTCAATTCCTCAACGAGCTCAGAGAAGGAGGTGATGTGCGTGTGCTGTCCCTTATGGTCGACAAGTTTGACAAAACCAAATTTGACAGTTTGCTCTCGGACCTCCTACTGCACTCATTTGGTCCTCTTGATCTCGATCAAGCAGTTGAGGTCCCTCTATTGTTGGAACCGAGAAATAACTTTATTAGACTCCATAGCCTAGAGCTTGTCACTGTTTACTCGGGCCATAGGAAAAACACAGACCGTTCCTGGAAGATGACGGCTTCAGCTGTCAACAGACCGCTTGACAAAGCTTTGGAAGAAGCAAACGCGGCCTATGCGCCATACAGTGGCTCACCAGCTGGCCTTGCTCTTTGTACGTCTGCAGCAAAGATTTTCACGGGAAGATCTATTGAAAGCGCTGCTTATAATCCATCGATGAGCCCACTTCACACCGCTCTAGCTGCACACGTACAATCATGTGCAGGCCTACAGTGTGACCTCTGGTCGAATATTTCCGGTGTGGTGATGGTCGAGATACACCAGGCTCAAGTGCAATATGCTGGTACAGTGGAGACTATGCTTTATTCTCTTGCGCCCGATGCAGAGCTCATTATTGTCTACGGCACGACGGCAGGGTGTGTAGACGGCGCCTTCTGAATAGTATCATATTGGGACACCACCTGTTTTAATACTGCAACGCGATCAAAATGATGAGACGGCTCCTCTTAGTAAAGATCAGCCAATATTTCCAAACAAAATCTTGTCAGATCCCATCACAAAAGATATCATGCTGCCGAAGCAGAATAGTAATTTAGACAACTCCCACCGGTAATCTAACTACCTCACTGCCTTCAGCACAGCTCAGCACATAGTAATAGCAGAAATCGGCGAGAATAAATGTCTGAACAACCTCACTAAACAATACCATCACGGGCCAGAGTCCTGAGCCCAATGCTGTTGCCAAGTAGGACTTGGCATCAAACATCTGAAGTATCCAGTGTGCGCAGGAAAGAAGCCTTGCAACCGCTAAAGAAAATAGATAGTTTGCAGTGAAACGCTCTACAATCTTTCCCTTCTGCATCATCCAAAGTTGCGGCAAAACTGAAACAGCTTCGACATACACACACAGAGCCCAGAGAACCCGGTTTAGATAATTGTGAGAGGTAACTGGATGTGCCATAAGTGCAGTAATAGCACAAGGTATCAGAATATGCAAAAGTTCAATGTCATCCATTTCCATGTTGTAAGTCATCTTCAAGTTTGTGCGCATTGCGTATATAACCCATAAAGTCGCCAACAGTGTGAAGAGGTCAAGCAAAGTGTGGATGTCATATTCCATGACAGCGCTGCAATATAGACGAATCACGAGAAACGCGGCAGTAAGTTCCTGAGATTTCAAGGAGAGGCCACCGCAGCTGCGTTCTTTGATGAGTTTGAAAGCCAAGACTCCTATTCCAATGAAGTGGACTGCCTCGGCCAAGATGAATAGGACATCGTGGTCCTCGATCGTAATATAGAGAGCGCAGATGGCGAACCCAACGAAGGCTGTTATAAGCAACACTTGCTCCACTGTTGTAAGTGCGCGTAGCCAGTAATTCAGTCGAAGAAAATAAGTCATATCTGTCCGTGCCGTTACAGCGCCTCTTATTTATGTGACGGTTTCGAGCTGGCAGCTTTATCGCTGATTGTCGATGAGCAAGGGCAGCAGACAAGCATCGTAGTCTTTGCACGGGATTTTCATCATCTAAGATTATCATAAAAAAATATGAACTGTTTTTTTGTACAGGGGCGGGACGAGTCATCCTTGAGTTAATTCTTCGCTTACATATCCTGAAGCGTGCCACGCGCTGACAGGAGCGCTTTCTAAAATGAGCAAGATGCGCGCTCATGTAGCCGCTGACGAGCGAGTAACGAGCGGTGCGCTGTATCTTTAGGGTCCGCGCCGCGTCTTTAGGGGGTCGGGGTCTGGTTTTCAGGATTTAGAGTTTAAACAGCCGCGAAGCGGCTCGTCGGCCACTCCCTCATGCCAGATCCCCGCCCCCGGTGCCAAAAAAAAAGCACCTAAAGTCATGAGAGAACATGGATAAATGTTCAACACGTGATTCAAGAAAATTGGTTTAATTCGTCCTATGAAGGCTTCAAGTATATGTAGCGCTGAACCGACGTTCCTGGGTTAACGATGTCGAAATTTGTGACAATGGGACCAGTCGACCTTCGACCTTGATTAACGATACCAGGTGGGTACTCGTAGCACATATCTCTCTCTTAGCTTAGAGCTGAACGATACGATGCCGAAACTCGGGTTGATTTTATTGATAAAAGAAATGAAAGCAAAACGCGGCTAAGGTGCCACTAAGGGTGCCCTGACACGTGCGTGTACGCGGTGTTCGTCGCTTACTCGCTGTCTCAGGTCACCTGTCGGGCGCCGCACTGAAAACGAGAGTGATCGTATCGAGAGCTCGTAGAGCTCGAGATACCGGCTGTTCGAAGAACTGCCCACATTTTTTCCAAAGGATCCCGTCACGCCGAATTTATAGATAGTCTGTGAGGCCGCGATAACAGCTAACAAGTTCAGACTGCCCGTTACATTGAAACTGGTTCAGGGCGCACAGCACAGTCTCACGACGACTCAAACATGGGGAAGGGAGCCAACGCATCCGCTGTTCACAAAGTAGCGCAGCAAAGCGACCAGAGTCATAATGGGCGCAAGTTCACCCAAATTAGAGGGCAGGTACGCACCCAAACTTAATTCTTGCTGCCCCCTTTCAGGTTACTCCGGAGTTGCAGATCCCAATAATTCATCATGATCAGCCGCATTCTATTCATCGTTTATTTTCGTAGGTTTACGATATTACAGAGTTTGCGGACTCTCATCCCGGTGGATCACAGCTTCTTGCCCTTGCCATCGGTCGTGATGCCACGATCTTGTTTGAGAGCCACCACGTTCGGACCGAAATCGTTGACAAGATGTTAAGAACGCTTCCAAGAGTCGACACTAATTCTATGCTCTGCCTGGAGGAAGAATTTCCTACGCCGCTTGGCTCCGAAATTTATAGGAAGATTCAACAGCGAGTCCGAGAAGAGATTTTGGAACCCCTTGAAATAACTAGTGGCCGCATCGCTTCTGGGCGAGGTGGTTGCTTGCTGGACACGGTCGCAGTAGCCATTTTCTTCTTCGCATCACACCTCTGGTACATTACCAGTCCTTCTGTATATGCTGGTTTTGTTCTTGGAATCGCAGGTTACTGGTCAGGAACGGGCTTGCAGCATACAGCCAACCATGGTGGCCTATGCCTGAGTTCAAAATGGAACCAATTCTGGGGTTGGTTCGGAAGTGATGTCATCATAGGCAAATCAAGCCTTGAGTGGCGCTACCATCACACCGTATCCCATCACTCTTATTGCAATGATGCGAGTAAAGATCAAGATGTTTACACATCGTTCCCGCTGATTCGACTCGATGAATCCCAGCCTTGGTTTTGGTACCATAGCTTCCAGCCATTGTACACCCCTCTGATATGGCCCATGCTCTATTTCTCAGCGCAAGTTGGCGATTTTATCAATATTTTCATTAACAAAGCGTCTCCTGGTGTCAAGTACATAGGCATGAATTCCACTGAAGTGGCACTCTATGTCGTTGGCAAACTTTTTCACGTGGGCATTTTCCTTGCCATTCCCATGTATCTTCATGGGTGGAGGAAAGTTTTGGTTCCTTACCTGTTGTATGGCTGCTCTGGATCTTTGATCCTCTGTTGGTTTTTCATAGTGAGTCACAATCTCGATGGTTTGCGTCCACAGCAGCTGTCTGGCAAAACCCTCAGAGATTGGGGTAGGTGGCAGATTGAAACGTCCGCAAGCTGGGGAAACGCTTTCTGGTCATTTCTATCTGGTGGGTTAAACTACCAGATAGAACATCACCTGTTCCCAGGCGTCGCGCATAACCTATACCCCTTGATGCAGCCCATTATCATGGAAGAGTGCCTAAAGGCAAGTATTCAATATAATGGATTCAACGGCTATTTAGGGCTTGCCCCAATCACCTTAAAGATGTTTGGCTTCCTAAAGAAAATGAGCATCAATCCAATCAAGAGGATCTAATTTATTTGCATCCAAATATTTCATCTCCATTTTCAACATCCATGATCTTACTGAGATTCGTCTCGACTAGGTTTTTGCACACTGTGCGTTTCTTTGCAATACATTACAAGCAGTCCGATACTTATTTGTTTATCATTCATACGTCTCGCCCTCTAAGTGATGGTGCAACTAGCTCCAATTACAGGCGGGCTTGGTCTTGTCACATAAATACCTCCAGCTCATTTTTCAAGTGCTGCATACATTTGGCCACATCCATGACAGATATCCCGTGCAGTGACAGTGCAGCAAAGTTATGAAGAAAGCTTCTTGCTCTTGTCGCAAACCAAACATCCAAATCATGAGAGGATCCTACTTCCAGATGCAGACGTTTGCGTTTTGATCGCAATCCACCATGCGTCGATTTTACCATATGAACGTCACCCACCACCGTTTCATCTGAAAAGTCTTCCAGCTCAGATGCTTTCTGCCTCGCTTTGTCGATGATATCTTGAGGAAACTTTGCATATTCTGCGCAGTCAACGCCAAAGGAACGAGCACAAGAACCGGGCAACACACGATAAAGCATCGTGAGCTTTCGACTTTTTGGATCAATTTTGGTGTCGACGTGATAGTTTGCAACGCCTCCTTGTCCTTGCAGCCCAGTGAGTTCATGAAAGTGCGTTGCAAAAAGACAGGGCGCCTTTACATGGTTCACTATGTGATCTGAAATAGCCCAAGCTAAGCCAAACCCATCATATGTCGATGTACCACGACCAAGCTCGTCAATAATGATGAGAGACGATGGCGTAGCACCCTTGATAATTGCTGAAGTCTCCAACATCTCTGCCATGAACGTGGAAATTCCTCGCAACTGGCAGTCACCAGCGCCAACTCGAGCGAAGATAGCATCACGTATAGTAATTTCGGCGCTTTCACACGGCACGAATGACCCAATCTGAGCGAGAAGAACACAAATGCCAACTTGGCGAATAAACGTGGACTTACCGCCCATGTTGGGGCCGGTAATGATCTGGAACCAACTTTTACCATCTACTAGTTCGCACGTGTTGGGTATGACCAGCGCACCGCTTTGCGCTTCCAAACAAGGGTGGCGGCTTTCTTTCAAAATTATTAGCCCGTCGCCCTTCGTGCAAACATCATGGTTGGATAACATGTTTGGGCGAGTGAAAGGCACAGCTGCAGACACCGCGACCTCGGCAAAACTCGCCAAGACGTCAATTTCTGCACACGTGTAGGTGATCTGAAGAAAGACGTCAACAAATGTTGCAGCGACATCCATAACTCGATCAAGGAGGTGACGCTGCCGTTTCTCATAAGCAACGCCAAGTTCGAGATATTTCAAGCTTAGCAACCGCAGCTTCTTGTTCGTAAATTTAGTACCATCCTTTTTGGCCTCGAGTACCTGATAACTCGCAGAGAGTTTTTTCCTTACTGCAGTTTCATCCTTCTTTGTCAGGCGTAGGTACCACCCATGCAAGTTATTGCTTTCTAGCTTAAGGATCTTTTCCGCTGGTATCTGCAAGTCAACAGCAGCCTCTCTAAAAGCCACATGAATCTCCTGCGTTGTTGCGTCTTTCAAGATCTGTAGCTCTTTAAGTTGAGGATCGTAACTAGCACAAATAACATACTCCTCAGGAATTCTGTCAAGATTTACAGCTGCTTCTATGAGTGCCTCATATCTCCCAAGATGATCACGATCATGAAGCTCATTAAGTTTGTCAGAATATCTCGCTCGAATTGCATGAGAATGTTTAGAGTCAATCCGATTCAGAGTCCCTACGATATGTGGCAACACCGTGGAGGCTTGATAGAGTTTGCACAGATCAACAAGGTTGACAGTTCGCCGTTCTAACTTCCTTGTGATCCGTTCAATGTCTGGCAGGGCCCTTAGATGTGTTCCCCGCAACGTATCCCGAACTTCTGGGTCTCCAACTAAGGCCTCGACGACGTCATGTCTTTGTCTTATTTCTTCAGCACTCACCAAGGGCTGTTTTAGCCATCGGAGGAGTGTGCGGCGTCCAGTAGAAAATCGACACCTATTCAAGAGATCATACAAGCTGAATTGGTTACCAACATTTGCTCCTGGATGGATTGAGGATGATGCCTGAGACTTTCGCTCTGGAAATACATTAAGTGCACGCAGGGCCGACGCGTCGAGGCGAACATATTTCTTATCATCGTGCATGGAGAGTGTGCAGCGCCCATGATTAATTGGATCAGAGAGAATTTCACAGAATCGTAATAATGCTGCAAGTGCGGCTGCTGCGCCCCTCTTTTCGAGGATTGCTCGATGCTTCTCGACGACGAAAGTCCCAGCGAGATTAGATTGACTTGCCTTGTGAATTGAAGCCTCGTCTTCCTTAGCCAGAATATGAGATAGGTCGCGTTCAAGGTGGTGAACATCAAAGTGCGCAGAGTTGAGATCTGTTGGAAGAGCACCGCACCGTTTAATGATTTCCCTTAGACGCCTTCCGTCAGGGGTTTCGGGCTTTTCGCATGGCAGTACACACTCTTTTGCGCCAAGCTGACACACCATCGCTTCAAGTGAGCACAACTGTTCGTCATCAATGAATTCACAAGCACCCAGGTGACGAGTGTTCGGGTTGAAGGAGGCGACGCCAACGTGGCGCTGACCCATTTGGACAGTTACCCGCACAGCGGTAACAATGGGGATGTCCAGCATTTCAGATGATCGGTATAGTTCATCCTCGAACGCACCGAGTTTGCCTGGTGAGGCGGATCGAGAAAGCCTCCAACCTTCACGAGGGTTCTCTTCATACAGTTCAACAAGGTGTACACTGCTTTCTAAGAGAAGCTCTCGAAGGACTGTCTCAAATAAACCACGGCTCATGGTCACAACAGGCAGAGCAGATTCCCCGTGACCGAGATAACGAATTACAGTCGTTGTTTTGAAGAAGTTACGCGCAACGAGGAATGCATCGTCGCCGTGAACTGAGTAAAACTCTTTGCGGTTAAATATTCTAAACACATTTGAAATCGAGGGCAGGGATCGGAAGTATGAGATAAAGCCAGTCCTATCATGCTCTGCTTTTAGTGTTCACAAAGTGGATGCATCATTGCCCGTTAGATCGCCGCATGCAACTCGGATTTCACATGGATTCTAAGAGAGAAAGCTGCGGGAAAAAGCTAACATCTTACCGTTCACGTTCAAGTGATGAACTTTTTCGCGCAAGGTCATGCTGAGATGATCGGTTCCCTGGTTCTATTTTGCGATCAGTGTTGGATTAAGAGCGGATGTGCCCCAAACTAAGGCTTGCGGCGCCGGAATGGTGGTCGAAACTCCGATTTCGCGGTTGTGGGTGTGTGAACGAGTGACGTGCTTCAGATACGTGTGCACCTGCGGACCTGAGAAGTTCCTGAAATGATGGACAAAACCAGTGCAGGGAACAACAAAAAATAAATATCTGTTAAGGTTTTTTTTTAAATCACCGGGCGGGACGAGTCATCCTTGAGTTAATTCTTCCCTTACATATCCTGAAGCGCGCAACGCGCTGACAAGAGCGTTTTTTTCATGAGCAAGATGCGCGCTCATGTAGCCGCTGACGCGCGATTAACAAGCGGTGCGCTGTATCTTTAGGGTCCGCGCCGTGTCTTTAGGGGGTCGGGGTCTGGTTTTCAGGGTTTAGAGTTTAAACAGCCGCGAAGCGGCTCTTCGGCCGCTCCCTTTTGACATCCTGAAGCGTGCCACGCGCTGCCGTGCCAAAAAAAAAACCGCAACACAGATAAAAAATACCTTCGAAGGTAACGTAACATACACGAAAATTCCTGCGGCAATGTTTTTCTTCATCGACTGGCGGTGTAAAATAAGATCTTACAAATAATAGATATATACATATATTACTGTAATTATAATACAAGCAAATATAACTTCATTCATTATGATATGATTCTTATTCCATCGTTGGTTAGTATCTCAGCGGAAATCTTTCCTGGTCCTGTTATCCCACGCGCTAGTCACTCATAACGCTCATGGGCAGGTATCGGATCGGATATTAGCCCGCACCCGGACGTCCTTCGCGGGGCCGACGCGGTGCGACCGCGCCGGCGACGTGCGTTCATTATGATATCATATTTATTATGTTATTATTTGAACGAAACCTTATTTATTAACCTTCGAAGGTAATAAATAATGAAAAATAATGAATACAAGTATCTATCCCTTATCCAGTTATCAAGTGAGATGGATAGATGATGAGTGAGGTTCGTGGACAAGTTTCTATCTACATATATATGCCATACCTTCGTTCGAAGGATAAATATTAGAAGAAGCGCTTTTCTTCGATAAATATTGCCGAGGAAGCAGATTGGAATATCGCCCGGCTTGATCATATTTGGTCGTGACCATTTATAGCATGGGGTTCGGTTTTGTTTGCGCGTCACGTGGTTTGCACCTTTGCGGTGCACACTCGTCACTAGCAGTGAACTTTTCGAAGAAGAGCAATAACCTGCGACGGAAGCTTGGCCTCACGTCTTCAGCAATTCATCGTGAGCTTGGAACGCGTACTTGTGCGGCTCTCGGTGGATCTCCTGGATTGGATCACATTAGCAGCGGTGCGCTCACACCACAAATATACTGCGATGCTCATTTTTGGTGATGTTTGCCCCGCCGCTCTTTGACACTCAAGGTATCTAACCCGACCCCCAGGCGTTGGCCTTCGTGCTGTCGTGAAAGCTGCGTTCAACGAGGCAACTAAGGCTGCTTTGCTGGGCGAAATCGGTGTTGATGTCAATGTCACAGAATGCTCCAATCAAATCATGGGAGACTATCAGGTATTTCGTATTCGTGATTCAATGATTACGCCTCGGTACCGAGTACGCTATTTCATCAGTGCAATAGCGCGATGTCAATCTTTTCTGAGCTAAAACGCCAAGGGAGTACTAGGTTCGCAAGTCCCCGATCTCTGGCTGAAACAATCATCCAGGTTAGCTCTGTCAAGTCTTGTAGAACTTTGTGATGTTCTTGTGCTAAAAATTCCATACCTAGGAACTACCGGACAGCAACGGGCTTTTTGAAGAAGCAAGTGTCGCCGGTCCTGGGTTTATCAACGTTTCGTTTTCCACATCCATACTTGCCAGCCGGGTACAAATGTTGATTCAAGACTCAGGTGGTCTTAGAAAATATTTCTGCGGGCTGGATAACTGACTTTCTTCTCTGATATAGACGGAAAAGCGTCATTCGCACAGTCTGCGAAAAATGCGCTGCCCAAACGGGCAGTGGTTGACTACTCTTCCCCGAATATCGCAAAAGTCAGGGCTAACTCCTCAACAACCTCTTCTCATTGTTTCTCATGAACATGCATAATTTGTGCAGGAAATGCACGTCGGCCACTTGAGAAGCACTATTATTGGTGAAACGATCTGCCGTGCTCTTGAGTCCTTAGGAGTAGACGTCGTACGGTATGTTCATCTCAAATCGACATGTTTTAGGCTCTTATAAATCGGTTTTGCCTCACCTTCAAATCAAATTTCTTAGGTTGAACCATGTTGGTGACTGGGGGACGCAATTTGGTATGCTGCTCACGCATCTGGAAGACAATGCGACTTTCGGTGGATACGAAATCAAAGATCTTCAAGCATTTTATAAAGTTGACCTGTGCTCTCTTCTCTCCCCCTCGGCGCTCACCCTTTTCTTTCAGGAGTCAAAACTTCGCTTTGACAAAGATGAAGAATTCAAGGTTGTCTCACTTTCTTGGGGGAAAATGAAGCTCGTAAACTTTTCAAACATTTCACAGGAGAGATCGCAACTGGCAGTTGTGAAGCTCCAAAGTGGAGACCCTGCAATGACACGCATGTGGAAGGAGATCTGCGAGGTTTATCTCCTCCTAGTGGTTGCGACAACCTCCCTGAGATTTATCATCGTTTTTTCAGATAAGCCGCAAAGAGTTTGAAGACATATACAGAATGCTTGGCATTTCACTCATTGAGAGAGGAGAAAGTTACTATAACGACATAATACCCATTGTTCTCAACGATCTTGTTGATAAGAACATAGCTGTTGAAAACGATGGCGCCCTGTGCATATTTGGAAGTGAGGATGACCCACCGCTGATTTGCAGAAAGAGTGATGGCGGATTTAATTATGCTTCGACTGATTTGGCTGCGATTTGGCAGGTGTGCTTGTTTTGATTTCAGTTGACAACAGATAAATGAGTGCCTTTGTCTACGAACTCTCAGCGAGTGACGAAGTTGAATGCACAATGGGTCATATATGTAACAGATGTCGGGCAGGGCAAGGTTGTGTATCAGTCAATCTCTACTGCCTCGCCGGCATCCTTAAATATTATCTCTACAGCACTTTGAGGCTGTATTTGATGCGGCAGAGAAAGCTGGCTGGCTGACATTGGATGATGTAATTTTGGCATTGCTTGTTTTCAAGGCTTTTAATAACTGTCAACTGTAAAGCAGGAGAAACAAAGCGTTCGTGTAGACCATGTTGGTTTCGGACTTGTCCTGGTATAAACATCTATAGTTTAAGAAAGCACTGAGCTTAATGGTGTTCAAATAGGATGAAAATGGCAAACGATTCAGGACCCGATCGGGAGATACGGTGCCTCTGAAAGCACTACTCCATGAAGCCCAGACAAGATGTTTGAAAACCTTGCAAGCGAGGGGAACTAACCTCGCCGCTGATGATATTGAGGTGTGCAACCAGACTCAACATATATCGCTGAACAACGACATTTACTCTGTATCACAATAATCTTTTGCCGATTGACCTTCATGAAAGGAGGCTGCGCGAATTATGGGTAAACGTGATATCAATTATTGAATTTCTCATCCTCTGATTAGCAATCGACTCAGGCATGGCTGCAATCAAATACTCAGACCTTCAGAATAATCGGTATGTCGTGACTGTGCTAAACCAGTATGTTTCCCGAGCAAGAATCTTACAAAAGTCCTTCATCGGCAGCTTGACAAACTATACATTTTCGTATGACCGCATGCTTGATATGAAGGTCAACATTTTTTTTTTGTACACCTTCGCTCCCAAGACATTGACGCGTACTGTGTTTTGTCCAGGGAAATACGGCAGTGTATTTACTATATACACACGCCCGAGTTTCATCAATTTTATCTCGTTCAGAAGACAAGGTGGGATCAAACAATTTCTAAAAATGTTGGCAGGCTCTCTCAAGAACATCAACACTACGGTTCAGGATCTCAAAAAGTTTGATGTAGATGAAAATGTATTGTTGTCTTGTTACAAGTGTTTGTGATTTTCGTTTTTGAGTTTCCCGGCATTCATTGCAGACTCTAGAAAATGAGAAGGAGAGAGCACTCGCAATAGCCATCCTCAAGCTCCCCGATGCGCTAGATTCCTTAGTTCAAGTAAGCCTACTTGATACTCACTACATCGGAATCTGGAATCTTATCAAGAGCTTGAATTTCAGGAGCTGCTGCCTTCACGCCTTTGTGATTATGCGTACAATCTGTGTGTGTCCTTCAACGAATTTTACAGCTGTTGCAAGGTGAGCTATCGAATGATCTGTGAAACACAGACAAGCTTTTTTTTGTCAAATAAAGGACAAGTGTGAGCAAGTGTGAGCTTCATGTAGGTGATAGGAAGCGATGACGAGACAACACGTCTTATCCTCTGCCAGGGCACTGCGATTTCTTTGAGAAGAGCTTTGCACATTCTTGGCATCGAACCCTTGTATAAATTATGAGGTTGTGATAGCATCCACGTGAAACCAGGCACTGTGAGTACAGTAATGATCATGGCGGGGTCGGTGTTGTCAGACGCAATTGCGTTTTGAAAGAAACTGAAGGCAGAACAGAATATTTCCATCCTTTTGCATTGGAAGTTGAGAAGTGCATGGATGATAGGGGCGCGACAGTGTGATCATTGAAAATACAAGCGTTGTCGAGCGTTTCTGACATTCTTGCATCGCCTTGCTGTTTCTGTACAATACTATGACTACCACATCTCACTTCGCCCCGTAAATCGCATGATGGGCATTTGCCAAGTTGCGAATAAAGAGATGTAATCGCGCGCCGTCAAGATTCTTTGGAGATTCTCCTCTCCTGCATAATGTGTCAAACCATTGCGATTTCCTTGGGAATATTTTCCTCCGGGATGGGGACATACTGTTCAAGAATCTCTCGGAATCTCTCACCAGTCATTGTCTCTGCTTCAAGGAGTTCTTCAACAATGACATCGATAGCCTCCCGGTTGTCTTTAATTTGCTGCAGAGCCACAACGTATGCCTCGTCTGCGATCCGCTTGGTAGCAACATCTATGTCATTAGCAAGTTTTTCAGACATGGCATTTCGTGCCATCATACGCATGATCATATCCCCTCCTTGGGATGATGGATCATTCAAGGCCCAGGGACCAACATCAGACATGCCAAAAGTGGTAACCATTTGTTTCGCCATGTTTGCAACTTGCTGGAGATCACCTGATGCACCCGTCGTGACTTCAGCATGCCCGAAAATGACCTCTTCAGCGGCGCGGCCCCCGAGGGCTCCCACCACGCGAGCAAATATTTGTTGTTTACTAATAAGGGAAGGGTCCTCCCCTGGAATGAACCATGTGAGACCCTTCGCTTGCCCACGAGGAACGAGGGTAACTTTCTGTACAGGATCGTGCCCTGGGGTCAGGGTGCCACATATCGCATGGCCAACTTCATGATACGCGACAAGTGATTTTGCTTTACCATCGGTCATCCGCGTTCCTTCCATCCCTGCGACAATACGGTCGACGGAGTCATCAATCTCAACCAAGCTGATGGCATCCTTGCCTCGACGCCCGGTGAGAATTGCCGCTTCGTTGAGTAAATTCGAAAGATCTGCGCCGGAAAATCCTGGGGTGCGTTTTGCAATCGTTTCAATGTCAATGTCTGCAGTCAGACGTTTGTTCTTAGCGTGAACCTTCAAAATTTCAATGCGCCCTTTGACGTCAGGCACGTCGACAGTGACTTGGCGGTCGAAACGACCAGGGCGGAGAAGCGCAGGGTCAAGGATGTCAGCGCGATTGGTTGCCGCGACAACGATCACACCAGTATTGCCCTCGAAACCATCCATCTCAGTCAGCAGCTGATTGAGGGTCTGCTCACGTTCATCATTGCCCCCGCCAATACCAGTTCCGCGGGACCGACCAACAGCGTCAATCTCATCGACAAAAACGATGCAGGGTGCATTTTCTTTTGCCTTCTTAAATAGATCTCGCACGCGTGAAGCACCAACACCGACAAACATCTCGACAAACTCAGATCCAGATATCGAAAAGAATGGGACACCTGCCTCGCCAGCAATGGCCTTAGCTAGAAGTGTCTTTCCGGTACCAGGAGGTCCAACAAGGAGAACCCCTTTGGGTATTTTGGCACCTACGGAAGTAAACCTTTCCGGCCGCTTCAGAAATTCTACAACTTCCATGAAGTCATTTTTCGCCTCATCGACACCCGCGACATCGTCGAAGGTAACACCAGTGTTGGGCTCCATTTGGAACTTAGCCTTTGATTTCCCGAAGGCCATTGGATTGTTACCCCCAGGACCTCCCATGCCACCAGGCATGCCGCCGCCATTGCCTTGATTGCGACGTGTCAGAAGGAAAAGACCACCGACAAGCAGAAGAGGAAATGCTAGGTTTCCTAAAAGGTTGAGAAACACAGCTGAACCATCTTCAGCGTTTGTGTGTGCTGCGAAATCAATATTCTTTTCGCGGAATTTGCTAAGGAGTTCAGATGAAGTGCCAGGAAGTTGGACACGTACGCGTTGCACACGATTGCCAAGTTCGGGGGAGACTGCCTCGACAATAGCAATAGTGCCGTTTTCGTACAGGTCAACCTTCTTTACTCGGCCCATATCAAGGTACTCCTACAAAGTATTCAGGGAGAGGTTGGGATAAGTCGAAGGTCCTAACGAAGATCTACCTTGGTCCGAGTCTTGGGAGGATGCCTCGTGTGAATTATTTGGCAAGTTGGCGAGGGGTAATACATACCAAGAAGCGAGAGTAAGACATGCGTGAAGAGGCCACACCCTGATCATCTGCCGCCGAGGCAGCGTTTGAGGGTAACCAGGTGGCCGCCTGCAGGGTCAGAAGAGACGTGTCAGCTTAACGTTGCTTAGAAAAGAGCCAGCACATCCGATCCGAAGTTGATATGGAGACAACGGTGTCTTCGATTCTTAACTTACCCCGAGTAAGGCTATCCTTAGAACATCACGCCGCGCAGGAGAAGATATGTCCTCTGAGAGCGCCGCCCTGACTTCCGCTTGATGCTGACTGCCAAACTTCGATGCGGCCGCCACCATTGCAGCGCCGAGCTTGCGTTCGGCCGCGGGGCCGGCATAACGATATACCGCCGAAACGCGAGAGTGTGCATTTGGCGTGAAAGTACGGTGTGCTGCTCCCGAAGCAGCCATTAAGGATGTCATTGTTCGCTGTGCTTCAACCTCCTTTGTGTCGGTGATTTGTGAGGCAAGGAATGACTCAAGATAGACTATTGTTGAGGAAATGACGTGGCACTCTCTGGTGACCGATTTCGCGAGTCGATGAAGAAAAATCCTGCCAGGAATTATTCGGCAAAGACGATCTTACGGGATCCATTGGAAAAACATTGGAAAAACAAATGTTTGTCATAAATTTCGACATCGATCATCAACATCGACATCTCAGAAACGTTGGTTTAGCGTTACATATATTTGAATAAATGTTTACTATTGTTTACTCATACGTGTGAGGCATATATGTAATATAACTCAATTAATTCACATTTGTTAACTTACGAGGGTACATGAATTTTAATTGACATGTTGTATTCGGACTTAATTTCGGGATTTCGGTTTCCTGAGTCACAGACCGTCATAAAATATTAATCAGTCTTAAACTACATCCCACGTAATAAACTCAACTTAATAAGAACTTAAGTCACGTTAGCGCTATTCCAACCCGACTTTTCTTCGCCGCGTGATCGTTATACGTCTTCTGATTGGTCGTCAGTTCGATATTTCTGATACAACGCTGTGCGACGGCTTCCCGTTCTTTGGAGTACGACTGTTCCGCGGCACGTCCTTATCGTTGCGCTTGGCGTGCACGTACGCGTCGTCCTCACTCGCACGCCACTTCTGTACGAAGCACGTCGCAAGCGCGTCTCTCTAGGAGGCGGTGGTCGACGTCGAAGTTGACCGAGCATCGATGAAAACTCAGCTTCAAACCGTAAACTATGTGCACTTCTTCATCGAAGCTGCATCGATCAAATTCTGGACAGTCAAAGGACTTAAGTCCCGAACCAGCCGACCGCGTCATTTCTGAGTCAAAAACCCCGGTCATTCATCAAGGGAGGCACTTAAGCAATCATATTCGGCATATCCGGTCGGCGGGATCCTTTGGAAAAAATGTGCCTACCCACCTGGTATCGTTAATCAAGGTCGAAGGTCTATTTGTCTCTTACATTGTCTCAATTTTCGACATCGTTAACTCAGGAACGTTGATTTAGCGTTACATATAGTTGGTCCCTTCCATTGGACGAAATGAACCAATTTTCTTGAGTCACGTGTTGAACATTTGTGCATGAGTGTTTACTGATACGTGAGGACATTTATGTAATATAACTCGAATCATTCACATTTGATGATTAGACATGTCCATCAGACCAAGCAACCAATAAATAGACGTACGTAGTAGTCGTACCCTCAGTTTCATCATGTTTTAATTAATGCCGATACACCGGGAACGGACCCACGTAATCACGTTTAACACTGTTTGCTCGGTCCCTGGAAGATTTTTATTATTACGATCTAATCGTCGTAACATAGTTTATATCAATCAAATATATACGGGTCGGTGGGACATTATTTGCCATTGAGTTTGAAGTTTTCCAATTAAGTTTTCCGCAGCTCGAGTGTTTTGGTCCAGAAATAATTCTGTCACTTTGCTCATACAAAAAAGTTTGAAAATCGACAGCCTCCACTCTTTCGCTTCGCCATGGCCGAACGACAAAGCAAAAGACTACAGCCAAGTATTCGCGGGAGACCTAAGGGCCCCCGTGCCACTTGTATCAACTTAGATCATGACAGTGAGCGGCGCTGGAAGTGGAAGCGCAACAACCTGCGCGAAACAACCGAGCTGCGCAAACCTTCAAACTTAACGGCAAATGCATTCGTCACAGTGACGTATTCGTATGAAATGGAGTGTGAGGTTTTGCGCAGCTTTTTTCCTACCCATAATGATGGATTAAATCCTGCGGCGGCAGGTTTTTGGCGATTTTTCTTCATTGACTCGTGAAATCAATGTGTCACAATTAGACAATTAAAACACATATTGAATACTCATAGGTAAATCGTGGCAGTTTTGTGTTAGATTTGCCTGAGAACCCCCATGTTTAATATAAAAAAAAACCCCTGCGGGGCTTCGCGCGCGCGGTTCGGCACTTTTGCCTTCGTGTACCAACGTGAAACTCGGTACGCGTCATGCGGGCATCGTCCCTGATCACCCTACCGAGTTTCAGGTTGATGCACGAGGGCAAAAGTGCCGAACCCCAGATGGAACCGATTTGGGCGTCCGTTGGTGACGTGCTCGTGAAATCGGTCTGGTGCGGTTCCTTCAAATTATATTTTCTAAAATCCTCAACGATTGCGGCGCATATGACTTTTTGGTTCGAAACCTAAAATCTCATCATTATTTAATAATATTACGAAGCAGGTAAGCACCACGTACGACGGATAGAGCGAACTTTTATGTGGAAAGGAAATGAACGACGTTTGTAAAAAATAAGTGCGTTTCTCTCAGTTGGCAAAACCCTGGCCGCCAACTGATAAGCCTCACTCTCAGCAGTCTCGACCGCCGCGCGCCGAGTCTAGTGGCACAAGATGGTGCGCATCAGCGTTCTCAACGACACTCTCAAGGTAACAATCGAGACAATCGAGACGATCGACCACCTCTAGAACTTCTGCGTCGCACAGTTCTTGTATTCGGCATTCTAGGGTCTGGAGTTTCACAAAGTCTTTTGCAGGCAATGTACAACGCCGAGAAGCGGGGTAAGCGCCAAGTTCTGGTGCGCCCTGTGTCAAAGGTGGTGATCAAATTTCTTCAGGTTATGCAGAAGCATGGTGCGTGAATCAAACGCTATTTCCTACCGATCCGCTCTTCAAGGTCCGAATTCCTTCTTCACCCCTCTCAGGTTACATCAACGAGTTCGAGTACATCGACGATCACCGGTCTGGCAAGATTGTCGTGGAACTCAACGGGCGTATTAACAAGTGCGGCGTTATCAGGTATGCATGCGTGGCAACGAATATAGACTATCGTGTGTTCGTATATTCCTGTGCTGCCCGAAACTGACTATCTTTTCCCTTCTTCCATTGCAGCCCTCGTTATGACCTGTCACACACTGATGTGGAGGACTGGGTTGGCCGTCTGCTTCCCTCTCGTCTGGTGAGAGATTTGTTTCCTTGTTTCGCTTCAGGGTGACCTCGCCCATCTCCTCGCAAAACGTGCACATTTTTAAACCATCTTTTTGCCTTTCATAGTTTGGTGTGATTGTACTCACCACAGCCAACGGCATCCTTGACCACGAAGAAGCCCGCCGCAAAAAGGTCGGCGGTAAAGTTCTTGGTGAGCCCGGCAATGTATACATCTTGGCACGTCTCTTGCAATAACATGTTCTACGCACGCAGGTTTTTTCTACTAAGATTACGTCAACAGCTCCCGGAACGTACCTAAGCGTTTTCTTGACGCAAGAAAATGTCACATAGCTGTATGTAATCACCGATGGGTTCGCATGAACACTATAAATCTTTACGGTGCTTATGAAATTGCGTGATCATCGCATAAACAGGGCATGCATATTTCAAGTAGTACACTCGTCGACTCGTTCCTTCATAAACAATGTCAGCCACAGTTGGTTCGTTGCCGCTTTCCTCGGCATTCACACTTCTTGCAGCCACTTCGCAGCATCAATCGCGAAATAAGTGAGGGTGAGGTCAGCACCTGCGCGCTTGATAGAAATAAGACTTTCGAGCACAGCATCTTTTTCATTCAGATATCCTGCAGCCGCCGCCGCCTTCAGCATCGAATATTCGCCAGATACTTGATAGGCGCTAATAGGAAGCGCGGAGTTGTCCTTAAGCGCCCGGATAATGTCTAGGTAAGCTCCAGCGGGCTTGACCATCATAATGTCTGCGCCCTCTGCTTCATCAAGGGCAGCCTCTCGAAGGCATTCACGGAAGTTTGCAGGATCCATCTGATACTCCGCCTTATCTTTAGGAATCCGCCATTCTTCAGTGCCTGGGCGAGGGGCGCTAGCGAGCGCGTCTCGGAAAGGACCGTAATATGCAGAGTTATATCTGGAGGGTATGAGTCAGCAAAACAGGTTCGATCGACCCGAGAAAAAAAAAGAATCCAGCAAGGAGAGGCGATAACGTACTTGGCGGTGTAAGACATGATGGCGACATTTGTGAATCCTTCAGCATCGAGTGCATCACGGATGGCGCCGACGCGGCCATCCATCATATCAGAGGGAGAGATCACATCCGCACCGGCGCGTGCTTGCGAAACAGCTTGTTTGCAGAGGTAATAGACAGTCTCATCATTCATAATTACACCGTCAGACCTGACCATCCCGTCATGTCCCATGGTGTTGTATGGATCGAGTGCGACGTCCGTGTAAACTTCAAGATCAGGAAAAGTATCTTTGAGGAGAGAAATGGATCGCTGTGCGAGACCATTTGGATTGAAACTTTCTTCAGCAGTGGCAGACTTCAAATCGTCAGGTGTCTTAGGAAACACCACCACTTGATTTACACCGGCAGCACGTGCCTCGCGAACCTTCTTAATCATACCAGATTTCCAACCAAGGCGCGCTTGGCCAGGCATTGACTTGATAGGTATATCATCTTCCCCGTCGTGAACAAAGATGGGATAGATAAAGTTTGATGGAGATAGTACTGTCTGTGACAAATGGTTCGATCGAATCAGTTCGTTAGGTATTGTGGCCGGATGCAGCGAAGAGTGCGATTTCATGAAGTTGTAAGATCTCTTTGATCGTGGCTCTGCGCACCTCGCGGAAAGCTTCGCGCACGGTCGCGCTGCGTCGGTTTCGGCGTGGTCGCGAGGCCAAGTCTTGGGGCGGAACTACTGGGGCGCCTGCGTCGGACAACGAAGTTATAAACGCCCTTGCTGATGTGAGGCAATATGTGCTGCGGCAGTGAACAAGAAGTACATTGGACGCGTAGGTTGCGTGTTCAAGGGTACTCACCCTCAGGGGCTTTGGGAGGAACGCGTTTAGTTGGAGGGGCGAGATCGACATCCACAGCCTTTGCTCTCGGAGTTATAGAACGCTGGGTGGTCAGTTCACGGTGTTTTACGGGGGTGAGCGCTGATCCAAAGAATGCTGCTGCGATCATAACTTTTCAAGAATTGTTTCTGGTAAAGTTTCTAACGGCACGCCGGAGAGGAACGTGCATATGTGCCCTCGACGTTTTGAAGAGATCGTTAGATAACCTTTCCACCAATCAAATAT
>JACLAB010002346.1_pt1 | contig 36317 bp, 20 predicted proteins | sample 8027921 | NCBI WGS metagenome assembly JACLAB01 (sample SAMN15725117, study PRJNA655200) | protist metagenome | isolation source: fluorescence activated cell sorting (FACS) single amplified genomes of... | place: USA: West Boothbay Harbor, Gulf of Maine | collected 2000-07-19 | reverse complement strand
AGTGACCGACCGTTGTCGCCGACCGCCGACGGCGCTCTGCGCGCGACGACACGAAGCGAACGGAAAAGAAAAAGGCGCGGCGACGCGAACGGCTTTTCGGGACGCGCGATGCGGCGTGGACGCGCGGGCGACGCGCGCGGACGCGCGATCGGCGACGCGCGCGCGACGACGGCGACGCGCGCGCCGCGAGCGACGCGAACGCGAGCGATGGACGACGCGAGCGCGACGATCGTGGACGCGCGGGACGTCGCGGACGGGGCGAACGCGGCGGCGGTGAACGCGATGGACGTCGCGGGGGACGCGGCGGAGGACCTCGGCGACGTCGTGGCGGGCGGGTTGGATAAGCTCAAGAGCGGGGACCTCGCGAGCGCGTTCAAGGCGCCGGAGGGGATGAAAAACGTTGAGATTCCGGACTTTAAGGCGAAGATGGGTGAATTTAAACTTCCCGAAGCGCCGAAGTTTGAAGCGCCGAGCCTGGACGTGGGGGCGTTTAAGACGCCAGAGCTGCCGAAATTCGACGCGCCCAAGGTTGAGGTGCCGGAGATTGATTTCAGTGGCGCCACGAACGCGATGAACGCGGGTAAAGCGTCGCTCGATGGACAACTCAAGGGTGCGACGAGCGCGATGAACGCGGGTAAAGCCTCGCTCGATGGACAGCTTAAGGGTGCGACCGACGCGCTGAGCGCGGGCAAAGCCTCGCTCGACGCGCAGCTCAAGGGCGCGACGGACGCGGCAAACGCGCTTCAGTCTGGCGTGACGACGAGCGTGAATGATAGCATTCAGGGTGCGTTTGGTGCCTTCAAGGGCGCGCTGCCTGACGAGTTTGCCAAGCTTGTAGACTTGGCCAAGGAAGACACCGATGTCGCCATTGCGCTCGGCGTCTTTGCGCTCTTCGTGCCGACGCTCGCTGGCGGGGCGGTGAACAAGGCTCGCGGCTACGCCGGCACGAGGCGGCCGGCGTTTATCAACGACGAGCTCGAAAAGAATAAACGAGCATTCCTCATCGATACTCGCTCGTTTGAAGATCGCAAAGCGGACGGGGTTCCGGATTTGAGAAAGGGTGCGCGCGACAAGGGCGCCGCGGTTCCCGTGGAGGAATTGGACGCTCTCACTCGACGTGTCACTGCGAACCCGCGTGAGGTTGAGTTGCAAATCGCCGGCGAGCGCGTGCGGAAGCTCACCAAACGTGGTGCACAAATCTACTTTATGGGTCCGGATGCGGCGGCGCTCGCAAAGGTTGTGACCGCGATGGGTGGACGCAAGTGCTTCACGGTGGAAGGTAACTTTGACGCGTGGAGATCGACTGGCTTGAAAATTCGTCGTAACCCGTCGTATGAGAAGAACATTCTCGACAAAGCGAGCGAAGAGACGGCCGAGTTTGCGCGATCGGGCTCGCAGTTTGTTCAAACGCGAGTGGGTACCGTGAGGGCCACCGTCTCTTCCGGTTACAAGAGTTCGACTCCGGTGCAGAAAGGCGCCGTCGCGATTGGTTTCGTCGCGTTGGCGTACGCGGCGATCGAATGGGAAAAGACTTTGGCCTTCATCGGTTTCTTAGGTCTCTTCTGGTCGCTCTACAACAAGCTGACGAGCTATGAATCTCCTGGGGAGTTGTTTGCGGATGCTTCAAAGGCTTTCACTCCGGCAGTCGCCACAGTTGGTCGAGCCGCTTCGTCCGCTGTGATGGACGTCGAAGAGGAAGAGGACGAATCTCCGATGACCATCGAACTCCCGACGCTCGCTGAGATGTCCGTTCCGGAGGCAGAAGACGATGAAGACGTGGAAGAAGCTGAAGAGCAGGAAGACGAAGTCGAGGCGGCGGCGGAGCCCGAGCTCGAGCAGCCAGAAGTGGATGTCGAAGCCGAGGAAGAAAAACGCGAGGAAGGAGAATAAGCGCGCCGTCTCGCCGACGCCAACGACGTCAAAGCAAGCAAACAAAAGCACAAACGGTATAGCCCGCAACCACGCGCTCGTTGTAATTACGCACATTGCACGAATAAACGAAGCAAGTTGCTTCAAGCAACACGCGACGATATCCACGCGAACACCCACGATGCGAGCCGCACAACGACACGCGCACACGCGCGCGATGCGGCGAGCGATCGCGCGCGTGCGCGTGCGCAAGAAAACGCCGTGGCACCACGTCGTCGTGATCGTCGCCGCACTCGTTGCTAGCGCGCATGCGGGCGACGATGACCAAGTGCAGCACTCGGAATCTTCGGCGATTTTAGACGACCACGCGCGCGCGCTCGAGCAACTCATCGCGCAACCGACGCACAGCGCACCGTTGGTTAAAGATGCTTTCGTGAAACTCGCGAATCAGGCTCGACACGCGCCGACGTTGCGTGAGTTGCGCGAGAAAGCGTCGACTGTGGGATCGGGCACCGTCGAGCAGGCGCTCGCGGAGGACGAGATCGAAGGCGCAGACGAACGAGATCGATGGATCGCCGCGCGCGAGGCGCTTTACGCGCTCAGTGCGTTGGGTCAAGTGGGATTGGTCGACGAGGACGCGCTCGTGGGGAAGACAGCGAGCGGTGAGGATGATTACGGCGCGTTTGAGAGATTGACGGAGGCTGGACGCGAGACGTGGTACCGGTCGGCTCTCGAGCGAGCCGCGCTCATGGGGGACGATTGGGCGCGCACCGCGCTTGGATATAGGTTGTGGAAAGGATTCGATGGCGTGGAAAAAGACGAGGAGCGCGCGTTGTCGATGTTGCGCGATGTGGCGACGACTGGTTTAGGGAGAGGCCCAACGACGTACGAGCTCGAAGCGCCGAGCGGCGCCGAGTGGCTACGCGATCGGGATCGAGACGCCGGTTGGTATTCAGAGAGCGTCGCGGCGAAAGCAGCGGATCAAGTGGCCATGGAAATCGATGCCGCAGCGCGAGGAGATGATGGGGCGCATGCGCAGTTGGGATACCGAGCGCTCGTTGGTGGGAGAGGCGTCGAACAGAACGAGAGAGCCGCGTTTGAACACTTTGTAGAAGCTGCGCATCGACGCGGTGGGGGGCTGCCTGAAGCACACTACAACCTGGGATTCATGTACATGAACGGTATGGGTACGGAGAAAAATTACACGGCTGCGCGCGAAGAATTCTTGCGCGCAATATCCAAAGGACAAATCGCGCCGGCGTACAACGGTTTGGGCGTTCTCGCATTCAACGGTTTGGCGAGTGAGCAAAACTACACTGAAGCGATGCTTTATTTCACAGCGGCATCAAAATTGGAAGATCCCGATGGTTATTTCAATCTCGCACAAATGCACACTGCCGGTCACGGCGTTGAGGCAAATGCGACGTACGGTTTGGAAATCATGGAAAAGGCGAGCGAACTCGGACATTGGCGAGCGCCCTACGAGCTCGGAATGGTTTACGCTCTCGGCGAAGTTGTGGAAAAGAATGTGACAAAAGCTGCGAGATACTTTCACATCTTCATCGAAGAACGCTTCGACTGGGATAAGGAAAGAAATGACGCCATTGAAGAAGTCTTGCTTCACCAGAATCCGTGGGGCGCTCTCGTTCGATACGCGCTCGTGTCGTCACTCGGAAGTGAATCTGCTGCGAATAATGTGGCGTGGCTATTGCGCAAAACTGACGCATACACGCGTGAGAATAAGTTTGACCTCGCGGCGCGCATGCTTCGCGAGATTATTTACTGCTACGAGTCCCCCGAGGCTCGAGTGGATTTGGCGGGCTTGCTGTCGGAGCGCAAAGTGCGACCAGACTTGACGTTTGATTTGAAAGATCACTACGATCAACTTGTCCCAAACGCTTCGACTTACGACGTTGCCGCCGCAGGGCATTTGTCGGTTGCCGCATTCGGCGAAAAGCCGTACGCAGAGGCGTTGGTAAATCTCGGTTGGGCGCATTTGTTCGGTCGCGGCGTCGCGACCAACGCGACCCGAAGCCTTGAACTGTTTGCTGCTGGTGCTGAAGCCTCGCAGACCTCGTACGAAGCTACACCATGCGTTTTGGCGATCCTAATGACCAAAGTCTGGCTCTTCGCCGCCTCGGCGAGCCGATCGTTGAGCTTTGGTTCGCTCGGCTTGCCCACCGAGCATTTCAGCGCTCTGCCGACGCCGAAGCTTAACTTCTCCACCATGCGCGGCCTCGTGGCCGTGCGCATCCTTCGATTGATCGAAGTCATCGAGCGCTACGTATTGTTTGGGCTCAGCTTAGCTTTAGCCGGCGTTCTCGCGTACCGCGCGATGCTTCCGAGTCGATAAACGCACCTGTAAAAACATCTAGCGACGCAAGCCCCGCCCATCACACCCCGACGCGCGCGCGGACGCGGTGATGCTTTCCGCGACGTGCGCACGAATTTTCACGCCGGCGTCGACGACGTCGAGCGCGCGGCGCGGCGCCAGGGCGACGCGACGCCCGTCGAGATGCGCTGACGTCGTCGTCATCGCGCGCGCTGGCGCGTCGAGCGGTGACGCCACGCGTGTGAACGACGAGGACGAGGACGACGACGACGCGTTCCTGCGCGCACTAGAGGATCAGATGGACGGGAAGTCGTCGCGATCGAGCGCCGGGGACGGGCTGAACTGGGGCGGGGATATGTCTGGGGAAGAGTTGCGGAGTATGGTACTCAAGCGCTACGGCCGCCTGTACGACGCGAGAATTTGTCAGCGAAGAGATCGTTTCAATAAGCTACAGATTTATTTACAGATCATGTGGAAGTTTTTGGGGCAAAAGAGCTTCCCGTTGAGCGAGGAGGAGTACATCGAACAGACGGATGCGGTGGCGGAGTTGTTGAGCGAATGGAACGTAGGCGACGTCGTTCGAGAGAATTTGCCGAAGAATCCCAAGACGCCAAAAATGGATACGACTGGAGCGAACGCGGTGATGATACCGCTCGGGTTGGAGGATCTCGAGAACGGAGTGCCGGGAATGCGGAACGACGAATGATTACGCTCGCTCTTGTTATCGCTAAAATATATTACTTCATCGTCCCTCTACTTTGCGCTATCCTCCCGCCTCGCGAATGGCGATCAAGTCTTTGATCTTCGCCAATCGCACGTACAACGGACGCAAATGCTTCTTGTCATCCCTCGTCGTCTTTCTCCCAGTCGTGCGCAAGATGCGAACGTCGAATCGCCTCAACCGACGCTTCAACGCGCTCTTGTCTACTCGCAACTTCTCCAGCGCCTCATCTCCTCGCAAAGACGCGTACAGCGTTTGCAGCGACAGCCCACTCACGCGATCAACCTCCGCGGTGACGCTATCGAGATCACCCAACCAGTCATCGACGACGTCCGCGACGCACGCGTCGAACGCCGCCTCCGCGCTCGCGCTCGACGTTTCCTCTCCTTCCGCGCCTCCCCGCGCCCGTCCCGCGTCGTCCGCGTCGTCGTCCACGCGCAACGCGTCCAGGTCCACCTCGAGCGCGTTCACGCCTCCCGCGTCGTCGTCCTCGCGCGCCGCGTCATCGTTTTCCTTCCCGCGTCCGCGCGCCGCCTTGCCCAACGTCTCGTTCGCGCGTTCGAGCACCGCGCGCGCGTTCTCCAGGCTCTGCAGCGCGCGCGACCGCATCGCGCCGCGCGACTCGCGGACTCGACTTTCCGTCGTCGACGAGTGCGGTCGCGCGCGCGTCCGCGCGGTTCGACGCGACGCGACGCGTTCGCGTTCGCGCGCAGAGAGAATTCAAACGACTCTCCGTCGCGTCAGCGCTGAAAAAAAAACGCTCGATCGCGCGTGCGTTTTCGTTTTCGCGTTCGCTCTCGCTTTCGTTTTCGCGCGACCGCGCGTCGGCAGAGCGCGGCGACGACGGACGCGACGCGGATCGACGCGGAATTTCTGAGGTCGATCGCGCGACGCGCGATTCGAGGCGCGCGACGCGATGGTGGTGGACGCCGCGCGCGCGTGGGCGTCGGTGGATGACTTGACGGGCGATGCGCATTATCGCGCGCTAGGGGTGGAGGCGTCGGCGAGCGCGGCGGAGATCAAGCGAGCGTTCGCGAAACGGGCGCGAGAGTGTCATCCGGATAAAGGCGGGAGCGCGGAGAGTTTTGCGGCGGTTCGAAAGGCGTACGAGTGCTTGAGCGATGTCAAGGCGCGGTCGACGTACGACGCGCTGATGAAGGAGCACAAGTATAGGTACATTAGAGGAGTGACGCCGCGAGCGCCGGGCGGGGAGGACGCGCTGTTGGACGACATTGAAAGGCTGGGGTTGGAGAATGTGTGCGCGGCGACGCAGTTGGTGACGCTGTGTGAGGTGTGTGGACGACCGAGCACGCGCGAGTGCTTCGTGTGCACGGCGCTGTTTTGCGACTTTTGCGAACGAAAGATGCACTGGAAGGGCGCGGTGGGATTGCATTGGCCTGTGCAGCGCGTTGATGGAAAGATGGCGAAAGAACTCGGAGAGAAACAGCTTGAGAGGAAGCGAATCGAAGATGCCGAGCGAGCGATGCGCGAAGATCCCAATTACAGGACGGATCACGAATTGCAAGCGACGCGCACGTTCAAGGAAGTCGCGGCAGAGTTGTATCACCCAGATGGACGTCACAAGAAAAAGTACGACATTCGTCTTGCGCAGCATTACATGTGGGCGCAAACGATGCGTTCTGTGTACGTGGCGGTGAACATACCCACGGGTTACGCCGATAAAGAATTACACGTCGAATTCAATGCGGGCTCAATTTTGATTCAACCCGAGGATTCGCTCGCCGTCGTCGACAGAGTTTTGGCCAATCCCGTGGATACGAGGTACCCGATCGAGGTCATGCAAACGGAAGACAGACGGTTCGTCATGTTTGAAATACGCAAGGCAAAGATTGGTGAAGAGTGGAAAAAAGTCTTCGAGGGTGACCCTGATTATGCGCGTTCTTTGACGCCGGTGTATGACATTAAGGAATCAAACGACGAAGTCACCATAGAGTTCGAGTTACCTTTCTGGATTGAATCGGACGACATCGGGGTAAACATCACCTCCAAAGGTATTCAAGTCAAGGTCGCGGGCGAATTCGATATCGCTCGCGAGTTTTGGCGAAAGCGGCCAAAGAGGGAGGGCGACGCTCCATGGCAGGCAATCGACATCTCAGAGAGCACTTGGAGTCTCGATGACGCAACAGAGCGCGAGAGCGGTGATCCATGCAAGGCTCTTATGATCGTTCTAGCTAAACCGAAGCCCGATGAGCAAGAGATGCAGTACAAACGCGGAGTGCGTACAGACAATCGAAATGTGCACAGCGACGACGAGCGCCAGGGCGTTCGCTTCTTCGTCGACGACAATGACACGTATGCATTGGAGCCGATGTTGGAAGCGTGTCTTTTCATCGACACCGGGTCGACTTGGTACCAACCAACGCCTCGTGAAGCGTACAGACATCCTCACATGACAGCGAAACACATCAAAGTGTTCAATGATCTTCCTAAATCTGTGAAAGACATGGTCGGTTTGGTGCTCAAGTACAGACAACCGACGAGCGAAGAAGGATTTGACAATGACGATCTCGTCGACGCCCGCGATTTGGAGGACTATTACTAGACTAAAAGTGAGTAATAAAAGGTTTCTAATGCTAAGCCGCTTCGCGTTCACGTAAGCAGCGTGTTTTCACCTTCACCAAGCCAGAAAGGCTCCGTCGAGTCAGGGGGCAAAGCCCAAAATGTATCGTCGTCTTCAGCAAATTCATCGCTCGAATCTTCATCAACCACCGTATTTGAGTCAATCTTGATTTCTTGATCAAGTCCGATGTATGAGTCAGACATCAAAAACACAACCAAATCGGAGCGTGCGCGCGAAGAAGCGCTGGATGGACATTTCAGCTTGACGCTAGCAGCATCACCAAACGATATTCGTCTCAGCGCCAACAGTTCGTCATTCGCGGTATCTCCAACGACTATCCACCAGCCTTCTTCTTTTATTTTCGGAAAGCGCGGTGTATACGACGTCGGTGCCTTCGAACCGCATTTCTTGCCAATGCGTCGAAGCTTTACGTGTACCGTCTTCTCACCATTGATGCCTTTGGTCGTCTCCGTCGTCGCCTTGGCGTCAATCACCGGAAGTTTCAGACATAAATCGACGACTTGATCAATTTTACGACCGTTGATACCACATTCTGAGAGAATTCGACGCGCCTGTTGCTTATTGGACGAGCACAGATCCATCAGCTGAGGTAAAATAGACAAGCCATGTTTCTCAAGGTTTCTCAAGTGTTTGCGTTCGATGTGCGGAAGCGTCAACAACGAAGAATCGGTAATCATCCTGCCCTGCATAATCATCTGCATCAATTTCATCGTGGTCAGTGCGGTGTGTAGCCAACCGGCATCGGAAGTGACGTCAATCATCGCTTGTAAAATACGAATCGCCTGATCGAGGACGCTCTTCGTGTCTGTGTAATAATCACTCACAGGTAGCGACAGGCGCAAGAAGTGGCATTGGAAAAGCAAAGATGTCTTCACGTGCGGGTCCTCAGCCAGACGAATATCGACTTGGAAACCACCGGCATCGGCCACAACTTCTGCCAACTCCGTGTTGAGCTTGTCTTCGTTGTGACGAACGGGTAGTTCATCGTATTCTGCCACACCGCACAACGTTTCGAGCAATGATTCGAGTGAACTATTCGCCTTGATATTCGATGCGAAAAGTGCGACGGACGGATACTGTAGGTAGTAATACGATGCGACACGCCCTAACATCAAAGGCTCTAACCCATCGTCTTCTTCATCGATTGCGATGCAACGAGCGTCCTCCAATAACTCCAAAGCGTTCTCGACCAAATCGCTGAGGTATTCATTCAAGTTATCTGTTTGAATGGTATCCAAATTGTAGTAGGTGGGATTTTTGAGCAAGCGACGGAAGAAATAAGTCCACGTCAAGTAATCGACTGCATCTTGCTTAGTCTTTATTGTGCCACTCACGATCTCGGCGTTGAAATGGTCGCATAAGTTTTCTGCCAAGCTCGATTCAACTGGAAAAGGCTCGTAGAGAAATTTCTTGTAAAACGTCTTTTTAGGTTCGTGTACCAGAATGACGCAGCACCCAGACTTATCGAACTGCGGTCGCCCTGCTCGACCCATCATTTGAAGAACATCTGTAATCGGAAAGTCTTGATAACGCTTCGTTTTGCCGTCAAAATATTCAGTGCCCTTGATTACGACCAAGTGCGCGGGCAAGTTGACGCCCCATGCGAGCGTTGACGTCGTCACCAATACTTGTATCTTACATTGTGCGAAAAGCTCTTCGCACAACTCTCGATCTTCTGGCGTTAAACCGGCGTGGTGTAGACCGATGCCAAATTGTAAGGTGTGCTTCAACGCTGGATCTTTGACTTTACTCAAGTGCATCGTTAACTCGTCGTCGCTCATGTGCACGAAGCCGTCCGGGCGCTCGTCCGCGGCAGCGTACGCGATCAAATCCAACGCTGTCAGGCGCGTTTGTCGTCGACTCGACACGAAAACAAGCGTCGGCTTTTCAGGGCTATGCGTGCGAATAGCCGCGTACGTTGGCTTATTCATCGTCATCATGCGCGGGCAGTAAAATTTACCCGGAAAGCCTTGAATATGACATTCGAGCGGCACCGGGCGCACCGACGGGCGAAAGTTGAACAAACCTTCCTTGTCGATGCCGAGCCAATCTCCGAGATCACGCGCGTTCGCCAAAGCCGTTGACAAACCAACAATACGAACGTTTGAACCCGTTCGCGCAGAGATGTATCGCATACGAGATACGATGACTTCCAAAATAGGACCTCTGTCGCTCGCCAACAAGTGAATCTCATCAATGACGACGAGCGCAACCTTAGTGACGTACGCGCGACTTTGCCAGTTACGACTGATGCCATCCCACTTTTCCGGAGTACTAACGATGATATCGGCCTGAAGAAGCGCTCGAAGATCCGGCGTGTAATCACCGGTGAGTTCGACCATGCGCAAGCCGAGCGTCGGGCACAAATTCTTTCTCCAGTCCTTGATGCGCTCTCGAACCAACGCCTTGAGCGGTGCAATGTAGACGACTTTTGAACCTGGAGAATCACGGAAAACTTTCATCATCGATAGTTCGGCCGAAATCGTCTTACCGGAGCCTGTCGGCGCACCAAGAAGAACGTTCGTATCGGTATGATAGAGCGTGTGAAACGCTTGCGTTTGGATGGCGTTGAAGTGCGTAAATTTCCCCTCATACATCGATTCGTACACTGGATTGTTCAAAGCCGATCGCGGGAGAGGATCAAGATCGAGTAACTCTGTGTGCGGTGGATGTTCTTCAGGTAAGATGAGGTGCTGGAAGTTTAGTTCGACGAAAGATTCACACCCGAGCCAGGTTTCCGACATGGCACGCAAGAAGTATTGCGGCGGCACTGGCTCAAAAATGGGGATGGTGAATGCCAAGTATTGCGCCCCGTCGCGGCTTTGTTTTTTACTCAAGTTGAAAGTTTCCGAGTGATATATGTGCTCATTTACCGGATCTTCGACCCAGATTAGCCATCGTTGAAGAGCACCATGCACTGCATCTCTCCATTCGAATTCAGGAGTAAGTGTCACAGAGACTCGTAGCACAGAGCGCGTGATGGGTTGCACGACGGCCGTCATGTTCAAATGCGGCATCGCGCGCATGCACGACTTGACTTGTCCACCGATTTGAGTGTTCAGTCGCAACATACTACCAATTTCGCTCGCACTCATATCCCACAAACGATCTAAAGTGGCTTTCTTCTCTTCGAGCTTGAACAACACTTCGGGCTTGAGCGACTTTTCAAATTGTCGAAGCTCGTGTTGATGCGGCCATATTCTCAAATCACACGATTTACTCACCGTGAGCAATTGTTCCGCAAGCGACGGCCAGCCACGTCGTAAGCATAACTCAAACAGTGCGCGACAAATTCTGCTCGCATTCTGCGAAATGTACATGCTATCGGCAATAAGAGAAAACGTTTGCATGCTCGCACGAGAGATGTAGACTTGCAAGAGCAAATTGACTTTGCCTACTTTGTCTGTGAGCGAGGCTTTGATGTCGATCGGCACCACGCGGCGGTTGCGTCGCAATGTCTCCAACTCAGGAATTTCGTCTTCTCTGGGAACTATGTTTTCGAACTCGCTCGAATGGGAAATCATGTGAAAGATGTCCGGCAGCGTCATGTGTCTGTGCATCAAACCATCGAAAACTTCCATAGAATTGACTCGTATGTAAAAGTGACTCGCCGTACGACCAGCTTCGGTTTGATAAAGCTGTCCACTCCGCTCGTCGAATCGAATCATTTTTGCACGATCTAAAACTCTTGCAGCTTCTTTGATGAGTTTTCTGCGGTGGTCCAGTAAGCCTGGATCAAGACGAATGTCGTCCCATGTTAGACCATAGGCCAGTGGGTTCTTCTCCATACGCGTGTGTAGGTAGGAGTATCCCAACCACTGCGCGCCTTCGCGCACGTTCGTAACTGTACCAAGAGTCACTTCGGCGTTCAAATTATCCGCCAAGTTGCTCACAAATTGTGATTCAATCGGCGTCGAATGCGTGAGCATGGACACGTAATGCGCCAAATTTTTGTGCTCGGTGACGATGACACCCTCGCCAGAAGTGTCAAAACCTGGTCGCCCTGCACGACCGAAAATTTGTTGCACATCTAAAACACCGAGATTCCTGAAGCCACCACGTTGAGGGTCGTAAAGCTGCGTACCTTTGATGACGACCATGTGCGCGGGCAAGTTCACACCCCACGCCAATGTCGCCGTACACACTAGAACTTTAATGAGTCCGGCGGCAAAAAGTTTTTCCGTCAATGAACGGTCCGCTCTAAGCATACCTGCGTTGTGACAGCCGAGTCCTTTGAGAAATAGATCTTTCAACTCGTTATTCCGACTTCGTGCCACTTGTTGCGCGAACTCAGCCTTGCGCTCGTGTTGATCGTTGGAGAAGAGTTCCATACCGTCCTGCGCGGCAGCAAACTCTGCGAGTTGCTTCGCCGTCTTGACTGTATCCTTCCGGCTATGTACAAAGACCATGGCTTGTTTGCCATTTTTCAACGCTTCACACGCTTTGTTGTACGCAATCTGCGTCATGAGTGTTTGCCGTTTCATAGAGTTTTTCTCTGTGACCCCAATAAACTTTTGCGTTAATGGGATCGGCCTGTACGACTGATCAAAAACGAACAAACCGGCGTCGTTGTTGACACCTAAGAATCGAGCCACATCCACGGGATTCGGCAACGTCGCAGAAAGACCAACAATCCGTATCATACTCTGAGTTTGTTCGACTTGACGAAGAGTACGGGCGACGAGCGTTTCAATCACTGGCCCCCGCTCGTCATTCAACAAGTGCACTTCATCGATGATGAGTAAACGTAAAGTACTCGCCACAGAAACTTCTCCGCCTTTTCGTGTGATGACATCCCATTTCTCGGGTGTCGTTACGATCATTTGCGTCTCCTCGAGCTCGCGTTTACTCATTTGCGTATCGCCCGTGAGCTCGGCAACGACTATGTCAAGAGGCGCAAGTCTTCTGCTAAACGCATCCGTAACTTCAGCCGCGAGCGCTTTCATGGGCGCCACGTAGACAATCTTGAAATCCTCTGGAAGGTAATCGCCGTTCTCATCTATGTGAAGACCGATTTCGTGTAAGACGGTCAGCATAGCGATGTTCGTCTTCCCTGCTCCCGTAGGCGCGCACACGAGTAAGTTTTCGTTGGTGTGGTACGCCTGCGGGAAAATCTTGCTTTGGATCCTATTGAGCAGTCTGATGCCTTGAAACGCAGGCTGCGCCCATTCATCGAGCTCTTCGATCGCTACAGAACGCTCGCCAGTGGCCACGGGATCTGGCTCTCGCGCCGGTACAGAGATCTCTTCGTACCCTTCTGGATGAACGATGCGTGTGGTCCCTGGCGGCAACGCTTTGCGCCCACCATCCATACCTCGTCCAAGACCTCGCAGACCGGCAAGAATATCGTCTGGATTACTGGACGACGTAGGTGCTTGCTGGTTTTCCCAATCACCTTCACATAAAGCGTCGAAACCCACACCCACGGCTTGAAGCCATTCCATAACGCTGTCGCCCGATCCCGAGGCAAGCTTGCGATTAGCTTTGCGTTCTTCTTTTCTCCGAGCCTTTTCAAGTTGTTTGTCCAAAGTGCTCGTAATCGTAACAACACGAGTGATAGATGGTCCAGCTCTATCGGCGCCACTTTGCGCGCTTAACGCATCTCGAAGTAACTGCGCCCGGTTTTTGATGGCGCTCGCAAGCACCGCGCGGCGTTCGACCACTCCCGCGATGAGCTCGAACCCGTAGTCACCCAGATATTCGTAAAGTTCAGCGGCACACTCATCGTCCGAGCTCGACGCATTCATAATTGCTCGCCCCATCGTACCCGCGACGGCTTCCCACGTCTGATCGAGCGCGTGCGCGCTGTTTGCAACAAAACCTTCGCACTGCCTCTTCAACCACGTGAGCTGGGTCGTCGCGTCGCTCTCTACGTGCTCCAGCTCACCGAACCCACTCATACGCTCGTCGGGGTGCGCCATTCTCTCCGATTCGATCCGCACGCGCTCCGCTTCACTCGCCTCGCTCAAATTCGTTTTCATCGCGCGTTTCAAGTCTCGAATTCGATCGCTCGGTTGCGCGTCTCCGGCGCGCTTGAATTTAATGTTCTGCCCAAAGACCCTCCCAGACGTTGTCGGCTCTGCATCGATCGTACTTTTCAGCGTGTGAACCTCATCAAACTCGCCTCGCATGCGCAAAAGATCCTCGACGAGACTCTCAAATTCGCGAACCGTAGGCGCGTTTGCTTCCACCGGCCCGAGCGCGCCTCGCAGCGCCTCCATCATCTCCTTCCGCACCTCCCGCTCGCGCACTTCAAAAATCTTTCTCGCGGTCTCGTGATCCACGACGTAATCTCGCTCGGATTCCACGGCCCGTCGTTCGTTCGCGACGACTTCCACGAATCCGCTCGCCGCGTCCCACGCGCTCGCCGCCGCGTCCCCCGACGCCGTCTCCGTCATCGTGTCGCTCCCGAGCATGCGCACCACCACGCTCACGAACGCTCGACACGTCTTCACGACATCCTTCGCCTCGCGAACGTCCTCGCATCGCAGCACGCGTCGCGCCAGCCGCGCGCTCGGTGCGTCGTCCGTCGTCGCGTCGCGCCTCGTCGTCGTCCGCAGCGTTTCGTTCCGTCTCGCGCGCTCGGCGTCGACATCCACGACGTCGTCCAACCCGCGCGCGGCGCGCAGGAACGTCGTTAATCGAGGCGCGACCGCGTGCGTCGTCGCCATCGCCGCGTCACCGTTTAACGCGCCGTTCGATTTTCACCGCGCTAAAGCGAGCGCTCCGACGTCCGTCGTTACAACTCATTCTAATCCCTACGCCCCTGGATCGTACGGCGTCAGCGCCTCGACGTCCACGAACCCAGCCTCGATCAACTTTTTCCTCACCCTGTTCACGATCGCTCTCGTCTCCGCCGCGATCGCGACGATCCTCTTCGTCAGCGCCGCCGCCTCGAGCGCGTCTCGCCGCTCCGCCGCGCCTTCGCTCGACCCTTCATCATCGCGCGCGTTCGTCAAGAACCCCCGCAGCGAGTCCGCGGCGAGCGTGATATCGATGCACGCGCGCTCTTGCGCTCGCATCGTCGCGTCGATGTTGCGTCGGCGCGGTACGAGCGCTTTCAGGCTCGCCGCGAATTCATCGGAATCCAAGCACCCATCGTCATAATCCATCACCGCCCGCTCCCTCGGCGACGTCTCGCTCTCGCTCTCGCTCTCGCTCGACGTCGACGCCTCCGCGCGTCTCCGATCGCGCGCGTCGTCGCTCGAGACGCCTCCGGCGCCCTCGCGCGCCATCGTCGGTCCGCGTCGCGTCCGCCAATGCCGTCCGACGACGCGCGCTTCGGCGCCGCAGAGCGCCGCGCGTCGCGCGATGGCCGTCCGCGACGTCGTCGACTTCGTCAAGCGCGAGCTCAACGCCACCAACCCCGCGATTCGCGAGGCGAACGCGATCTTGCTGCGCTCCGCCGCGATGTTCGTCGCGAGCGTCGTCTTCATGCGAAACTTTGGCGAACTTCTCGCGGTGTGAGCGTCGATAGCGCGCGACGTAGACGGTTGTAACGCGCGCGAACGAGCGCACGCGAGCGCACCGAATCGCGCGCGCGCGCGCGCGGCGGCGCTCGAACGCGACGCGCGACGCGCGACGCGTCCGAACGCGATCGCGCGTCGCGCGCGAAAACCTCGACTCGACACACGCGGACGCGCGCGCGACGACGACGCGCGATGCTGGACGTCAACATGCTCAGGCCCGATAAGGGCGGCGACCCGGTGCGCGCGATGCGCGCGTCGCGCGAGCGCGCCGCGGAGGACGCGCGGAGGACGTCGACGACGACGCGATCGAGCGATGGATGACGGCGCGCGCGCGAAGTCGGACGGGAAGCGCGCGCGCGGTGGCGCGGGTGGGCGATGACGCGCGCGCGAGAGCGGTGACTGACGATGACGCGCTCGACGCGCGACGATGACGCAGGAGGCGGTGCGAGAGAGCGAACGGCGGAGGTTTGGACGCGTGGAGGACGTGGACGACGTCTTGGCGCTCGATCTCGCGTGGCGCGAGGCGAGACACGCGCTGGATGAAGTCGGAGGGGAATTTAATAAGGCGAATAGGGAAGTGGCGATGTTGATGAAAGCTGGGAAGAAGGATGAGGCGGCGCCGTTGATGGCCAAGGTGAAGGAGATTGACGAGAGGAAAAAGGCGGCGGCGGAGAAGGAAAAGGAGCTGGAGGAGAAGACGACGACGGCGTTGCTGAAGATTGGGAACATCGTGCACGACAGCGTTCCGGTATCGAACGATGAAGCGAATAACGTCATCGTGCGCACGTGGGGGGAGAAACGCATGGAAGAAAAGCTTCCGAATCACGTGGATTTGATTTCTATGTTGGATATTGCCGACGTAGAGCAAGGGACCGAAGTCGCGGGCGGGCGAGGGTACTATCTCAAGGGCGCCGGGGCGCTGTTGAATCAGGCTATGATCAACTACGCGATCGCATTCTTGGCGAGCAGAGGGCACACGCCGCTGGCGACGCCATTCTTCATGCGAAAGGACCGCATGGCGGAGTGCGCGCAACTCGCAGATTTCGACGAGCAACTCTACAAAGTCACGGGTGAAGGCGACGACAAGTACTTGATCGCCACGAGCGAGCAAACGTGCTGTTCATACTTGCGTAAGCGTTGGTTGAATACGAACCAATTACCGATTCGGTTCGCCGGATACTCGACGTGCTTCCGAAAGGAGGTTGGTTCTCACGGTCGCGACACGCTCGGTATTTTCCGCGTTCATCAATTCGAAAAGGTTGAGCAGTTCGTCGCCGTCTCGGGCGAAGGTAACGCGAGTTGGGACGAAATGGAACGTCTCATCGGAAATTCGGAGGCGTTCTACCAGTCGTTGAACATTCCATACCAAGTCGTGAATATTGTGAGCGGGGAGTTGAACGACGCCGCGGCGAAAAAGTATGATCTCGAAGCGTGGTTTCCGTCGTCTCGCACCTTCCGTGAGTTGGTTTCGTGCTCAAACTGCACCGATTACCAATCTCGGCGACTGGAGATACGCGAAGGCGCGCCAAAGAAGGGTCCGGAGAACAAGAAGGCGTACGTGCACTTGCTCAACTCGACGCTCACAGCGACTGAGCGCACTTTGTGCTGCTTGATTGAAAACTGGCAAACCCCCGAAGGTCTCGTCGTCCCGCCGGCGTTACGACCGTGGATGAACGGCATTGAGTTCATCCCGTTCGTTCGCACGCTCGACAAGAAGGGTCGTCTCGTGGATGTCTCTCCGCCGCCGCCGGACTTGTTTGCGTCCAACGACGCCGCCACTGCGGCTGGCGTCGAAGCGACGGCATACGTCAACGCCGGTCCGTGCGCGGCTTCGAAGGCTATTCAACAAATCTTGAAGCGATGTGGTGCCGCGGTGAAGGTTGAATCCGCCGCGATGTGCCCGGAGGAAATCAAGACGGAGACTGACAACGCCACGCCCGTGTACGTCCAAGGCGACCTCGTGTTGGCGACGCCTGTTTCCATCATTCGTCACCTCGTCAAGACCAACCGCGTCGGTGCGGGTTTATATCCGGCCGGCGTCGCCGAACAAGCGCGCGTCGAAGCGTTGCTTGAAACAACCAGCGCGGGTGCAGAAGCCGCTGCCGCTAAGGTGGAAAAGGCTCTAGCGGCGTCGACTTCTGGCTACCTCGTCGGTAGCACCGCATCGGTGGCTGATATTTATTTGGCTGCTGTGTGCGAAGCCGTCACCTCGGGTTCCGATGCCTTCAACGCCTGGCGCGCGAAGGCTGCGGCGCTCTAGTCGACGGCAATGTTTCCTCTGGTAAACGCGATATCCATTCTTCGAAACGATAATCTATGATTCTAATGCGATGGTATCACATTTCTAAGTAATAATCTATCACTTCCCCGCGCTGGTCGTCGCTTTTGCAGGTCCACGCACGTCTTGGTGCTCCAACAACTCGTTCGCAAACTCCTGAAACTCGTTCGCGTTCTTCACCATGCACGCGTGTAGCGACACAAACTCCTCCACGCACTTCTTCCCCTTCTCCTCGTCTTTTGCCAGCATGAAGCACGTCAACGCCTCATCGAAACTCGTTCCACACGACGACTGACGGAGATCAGCGACGCACGGGCACGCGAGCGCGGCTTTAACTTTTGCCATGGGATCCTTCGGGCCGTCACCATCGCCGCTCGACGACGCCGCTTCAGCCTCAGAGTTCGCGCGCGCGAGTGCTTCAGCGAGTGAGGAACTTCGTTTGTCTTCGGTGGGATCGCTCGCGTCGTCGTCCTCGACTGTGACGCTCGGGGAGGACATGGCGCGACGAGCCGCGCTGTGAAGACGTGGCAGCGGCGAGCTTTCTCAGGCGGAGTCGCTGAGCGTAACAGCTATCGCTAATGTGTATTAATAACCTACAGTAATGACTATCGATAATCTAAGTTTTATACAACACCTGGTTCCTGCCTTTGAACGGCAGGAACGTCGAACGGATGGATGGATGTTTGCCGCGGAGGTACTCGATGAAGTCGGCGTACGACGCCACTGGACCGCCTCGCGCGGTGCGTCGGTGAGGAAACAGCTCCGGAAACGTGCAACATGGCACGACAGCGAATGGGATATCGAGTTCGAGCGCGGCGTCGATGATTGCTTCCGTGGCTTGGTCAGAATGCATGCCGACGAGGAGCGAAGGACGCATCTCGCGCAAGCGCGCTCCAACAGAAGAATCTACCGTCCAAAACTCCGAGCGTATGTGCGTGAAAGGCGCGATTTCACTTCCAAAAGGTGACTTTACGACCGTGCGGGGAAGTTCTGTGGGGAACTCCTCGAACGGCGCCTCGTGCAAAGTTTCGACGTCGGGCGGGGGAGCGCTAGCGCTGACGTTAATGTCTTCGCTGCTCGCAATTTCAGTGTACGCCACAAGTCGCTGCACGTGTTCCTGCATCCGCTTTTCATTTTGCTCATCGGCGCATTTGACCCATACTTCTGATCTAAGCCACGCGTCTGCGACGTCTGGATTGGCGTCATTTCGCGCTCCGCGTCGACGCAAATTCTTCGCCGTAGCGCGCTGCCGAGGTGTCAAAGCGACACATCTCGGTTCTATGAGCACGACGCCTACGCCGTGGTTCACATGAAATTCGAACGATAATGCCCCCGCACCACCCGCAATGTCGGCTACGACGACTTCCCGTCGTTCCTTCAGCTTGAACGTCTCTACGCACCATTCGGCGAACAACCGATCGCTGACGCACTTTGCCTCCTTATTCGCATCTCCGTGTGGGTCGTCATCCGATCTTTCTCGCTCGATCGCCATCTTAGATCGCTCTCGCGCTCTTCTCCGACTTTCTCGCGCCTGTGTCAACTCTTCTTCGTTCACGTCGTGCCGTTTATCGCAATTCGGATCTGAACAGACGTCGCCGCCGAGAAGCACCTTGCAAATCCCAAATCCTTTACTCCTTCGCGCCGTCGTATCGATCAACCCCACCCCCGCAAACTTCTCCAACATTTCACTCGTCGCGTTCGCCACGCTCGTCACCGGCGCGAGCTCCACCACGCGCATTTCCGTCGTCGACACGTACGCGCCGCTTCGCGTCCCGCTCTTCGCCCGTCGCGTCTCCCATTCGTATTCAAACGCCACCACCGCGCCCGGTCGGATCACCGGCGGCACCTGCGCCGCGCACTTGACGAACACCGTCGACGTCTCCTCGCCGTCTCGCGTGCACAGCTGTTCGCGCGCGCGCACGTCGACGAACGTCAAGCGTTTCCCCATGCGCGCCACGCGCGTGACGACGCCCTCGACGACGCTCGTCGACGCCGCGCCCGCGCTCGCCCGCGCGCGCGCTCGACGCACCGCTCGACGTCCGCGCCGCCCGCACCGCGCCGGCGCGCGCGCGCGCGCGGCTGCCGCGGCGCGCGCCATCGTGTGCGGCCGTCGAAAGTGCGGCACTTTCGAGCGCGTGCATGGTGCGTGCCGCCCGCCTCGCGCGCGCGCTCGAGCGCGCCGCCGCGAACGACGCGCGCGGCGAGTCGTCGCGCGCGCCGCGGGGCGCTCGAGCGCGATCGCGTCGAGCGCGCGCGCGATCGAAAACTTGACTCGAAATCTGGGGTTTGATTGAAAACTCGACGACTGACGCCGCGAACGCGACGCGCGCGCCTCGAACGCAGCCTCGCAAAGGAATTCACCCGTTGCTGCACGGACTCACGGTCGTGGCCACGAACGGAGCGACGCGCCGCGTGCCGACGACGGTGAAACAACTCGGGGACTACCTGTTTTTGACGCTCGACGCGAACAACCACCCGGCGTACACGGGCAAGGTGATCAAAGGACCGGCCACGGGACAGGCGGCGAAGTTTAAGAGAAAGTTTGATTTCTTGACGAACGCGACGCTGGGTAAGGTGAAGAAGTGAGATGATCGCGCGAGGGGTGCTCGGAGCGGGAGGGGCGACGAGGTCGGACCGCGGGGTCAAGCGAACCGGAGGGGCTCGAGAGGGGTCAGCGCGACGCGCGGGGACGAGAACGCGCGCGGGTGGAGATGATCCGGAGTACAATGACTGGATGGAAAAGGCTCGAGCGACGGCGAACAAGCGGGCGGCTGAATTTCGGAAAGAACGCGGCGCACAGCCGGGGGCAAACCAGACGTCTCGAAGGTACACGCGCGCCGGGAGGGATGAAGACCGCGCGCGCACGGCGGCGATTCGAGGATACGAAATGGACGAAGAGGGAAATTATGTCAAGCCGGAACCTAGCGTAGAGGAGCTTCTGCGCGGCACGGCGTGGGAGATGGACCCGAGGCAAGACGCGACGCAATTTTCCATGACCAAGGAGGAGTGGAAAGCCGTCAAGGCGCAAGCGCGCACGGCAACGTATCCGCACGATGCGGTGCATATTTTTGAGAACGCTGGATTGAGACGTATTTCACCGGAAATGGCGGCATCGATGCTGAAGCTCATCGCTCAGAAGACGCAGCACAGTAGATGTGACCGAGAGGAGCTTGCCGGATTACGACGAGATCCGCGAGTAGCGCACATGATTGGAACATGCGTTGCCGCTGCGCGCGCGAAGAGCGATACGCTTCCTGCGGAAGAAGTCGCCAAGTGTTGCTGGGCGCTCGGTGTCATTGCCGGTGAGCGTGCGAACAGCGCCGAGCTCGAAGTTTTGGCCAACCGCGCGTCGGAGTTGATGAAGAAACTGTCTCCGGATGAGATCGCCGATATTTCCTGGTCGCTCGCCATTTCTCGGCATTCATCTGAGCGTTTCTTCCACGAACTCGACGTTCACGCCGCCATGACAGGCTTCAAGGGCTTCCAAGCGTACCAAATCACGACTGTGGCTTGGGCGTTTGCGCACCTCGGGCACTCGCACGCTGGGTTTCTCGATGGCATCGATGTCTGGGTCGCCCGAGCGCCCGCGAGAAACAAAGATTTGACGCCGCAACAAGCCGCAGAGTCTCAGGTTCATCGCTTCAACGCAACAATCCTGGCCTCGCTTGCATGGTCCTTCTGTGTCATGGAAGACGCGCTTGATAGTCTATTCTTTCGCACGCTCTGGGCAGAAATTATTACACGAGGGGAGCACGACGCGCAAGTGGTCCACGAAAAAGAAAACAGTATGGCATCAATGGATGAACATCACAACACTAACGTCTTTGGTCCATGGAAGGGGCGTCAGCTCAACCAGTTACATCAAGCCGCCATCACCGCCGTTCGCGCCGGCTTCGACCCGTTGCCCGCTGAACTTGGTGCAGCCGCCGATACAGCTTGGAACACGCAGAACCGACCACCCGTTGTGTCGTGGTTCCAACGCGATGTTGGAGCTATTTTGTCGTACATGGGTGAAAAGTACGAGGAAGAGGCTCTCGTGAGTGGGTACAGATGCGATTTACTGCTCCCGAGCGCAAAGCCCACCGGAGTAGTAATTGAAGTCGACGGTCCGTCGCACTTTGCGCGTAACGATCGCAAATTGGCGCTCGGACAAACTCGCTTGAAACAGCGGCAGCTCGAAGGTGAAGGTTTGGCCGTGTTCCCGATTCCCATTTTTGAATGGGACTATTTGGAAGATGCGCAACAAAAGAGCGATTACTTGCGAGCAGGCTTGGACGCCATTGAACGCGGCGAGCGTCCGCAACGTCTCGAACGAGATGTCGATCTCGAGGGCGAAGGCGCAGGTGGTGACGCGTGGAACCGCAGACCCATGTCTACCATGGGAGATTTTGGAGCTTGAACAAACAGTAGCAAATTGTCAGATTTACTTACGACGAAATTAACTTACAAGCACTACTCGAGTCTTTTGCGGATATCGTTCAACCAGGCGCGGTCTTTCGGGTAAGCCTCGAGCATATCGACGTGCGCTTCGATGCGTTCTATCTTGGCGTAGTTTAGTCTGCACGAAAACAACAATCTCTCGGGGAGCTCATCTTCGGTCTCCCCTTGCACCGTCGCACCGACGTCGAGGATCAGTTTACCGAGCGACGTGTGCACGGTCCTCAAGCCGTTCAGCGCAACGTTACTGAAGTTGTGCGCGTCGACGTTGATTTCCAAAGCACCAGATCGCTCGATGTAAGAAGCAGTTCGGTTCACCATGAAAGGTTTACCATTACCGTGGTTCACCGCTTGTCGAACAATCCACGGTAAAGCTGCGTTTCCGGCGACAACCATGACGACCATCTTCGTTTGCTGACGAACAGCCAATTCGTGTGGGTGCGTGTCCACCTTTCCGGTGCCATCGCCCTTGACGTATCTAATCAACAATTTGAAATCAGCCGGCAGCGTTTCCCAATCTTCTGTCTCCTCCAATGTTTTCCGCGCAAAGTCGCTGATTTTACACAAAAGCACGACGTTGTGACCCGGACCATCGTTTTCCTTCTTCGCAAACATCCCCCCCGTCGGTTTATAGTCCGGAACCATGATATTCACGATGATCACCGACGGCACTTGGCCCTTGATCTTCTTCCCCAGATCATCCGCGAACAAGTTTTTAATCCAATCGCCCACCTTTTCGTCGCTCTTAAACGACAACACCCCCTTTACGTTATAAAACGGTTCACCGCTCGGTATCTTCTTCTTATCCTGCTTGTACGTCTTCCCTCGAAGTTTAAACCCCTCCCCTCTAAGATTTTCGCTCCACGACGCGTCTCCATTCTCGTCCGCCAGCGTCTCCATCCCCGCCTCGAACACCGGCACGACGCACCTCGCCATGTCCCCAGTCGTCTGCGTCTCCGCCTTTCCAACCGCGCTCTTCCATCGCGCGAGCGATCCTCCGCGCGCGAGCTTCTCGTCTTCAACGCTCTTCAGTCGGGTCAGGCTCTTGGCGCGCATGAAGCTCGGCATCGCGAGCAGCGTGTCCTGGGCGTCAAAGAATTCGTGCGCATCGCCGTCGCCGTCGCCGTCGCCGTCGGGCGTCGGCGACGCGGCGTGTTTCGAGTGTTTGCAACCCATGGCGCGCGCGCGATGTCGCGGACGTGCGTCGCGTCGCGTCGCGTCGCGGACGCGCGCGAGGTCGTCGACGACGTGTGCGGTCGCGCGATCGATCGATCGAACGATCGCGTCGGTGGGGACGCGAAATCCCTCGTCGCGCGGAGGCGACGGTTCGCTTTGTTTTTGGCTAACAACAATGGCTATGTGATGGTTGGTGTGCCACCTCGCGGTGGAACGCTAATTTTTGTTCGCGTCGTCATCGTCGTCGCCGTCGTCGTCGTCGTCGTCGCGAAATGGAGAGTCGAGAGGTTCGGCGGGGACGAGGAGAACGTCGTCGGGGAGACGGAATTCGACGTCGTCTCGAAGCCTCTCGGCCTCTTCGGCGGTGAGGAAGATTAACTTTCGATCCTTCGCGATGTCGGGAATTTTGATGTGGGCCTGGGTGTCGTCGTTGATGCCGTAGACCGGGCCGCTGGCTTGACCGAGAATTTGCGCGACCCAAAGCTTGTGATGGTGCTCGAGTTCCAATCGCTTGAGCTTTTCGCGCTTGACGACGCGATCGCACAACAGGCGCAAGGTTTCCAAGCCCACGCGCGCGCGTTGGAGCATTTCCATCTCGCTTGCGGTCGGTGTACGTTTCTTCTTGCTCGAGACACGTTGACCGAATCGAGCACCGCTAGTGTTGGCGCTGTACCTCGATCGCATGGTTGATCCCGGATTTCGGCGCTCGTCAATGCTGTGACGAGCGCAAAACGCGAGCGGCTCTGGAGACTGTAAAGGAAGCATGTGCCAGCCGCATCGACGCGCGCACAACGGGTGGAAGACCACGTGACATCCTGTCGCGCAGCAAGGAATGCATGCACCGTCGTCGAGTCGACACGCCGAGCACCTGGCATTCTTGAACTGCGTACGCACGTCTTCCAACCCGCTCACCGCCGCGGGTCCATCGAGGTACAAATCGGTTTCCATGCCCTGCTGCCAATGCGCGCACACGACGTGACACCAGCGGTTACGTCCACGAGTTGGTGTCTTTGCCAACGGAGTGATAGGATCGCTCGGCTCAGGATTTGCGGCTGCATCGCCATCTGTTGTCACGTTGGCTTTGCCCTCCGGCACCGTCTTCGTGGATGTCGGAGAGCGCACCGGTGGCGGTGACGCCAGGGCAGTATCCCCAGTCTTTGGAGTTTGCAATCGAGGATCGATCACGGTTCTCAAAGCGCCGCGCTTCACCGGACAAAGCAAACACTGCACACGAGGGTCGTACATGGCTCCATCGCCAGCTTCCCGCATGTATCGAGGCGGACGAGTGCCCGGCAAACCGTTTTCGCGCTCCAGGCGTTCAGTTTCATGGCAAGGCCAGCATAACCACTCACCTTCGGGAATGTTTGTGACACCATAGCACTGCTGATGAACGCACATCTCGCACCGTTCGCAGAATACGATTTCGTTCGGGTATTCGCTCTCACCTCCAGCGCAAACGCAGCAGAGCGCATCCTCCATAGCGCCAGACTCGACGAGCGGGTCGCACATGTCGGCGCCCGCAAGCTCGCCTCCATCGAATTGCGCTTCGTCTTCTTTGCCTTCCGCTCGAAGGCGTTCCATACGCCATCGCCCTCCGCGCCAGCGTTCTTCGTATTGCGCTGTCTCTTCGAGCGCCTTTTGTTGCTCCTCTCGAATCTTCTCCTCTCCTGGCAACGCCTCCTCCACCTTGGTCAAGAGTTTTTGGATGAGCTCTCGGTTGATGTAAGACGTCCTCGCCAGTGCAGTCTGCGCTCGATATATTTCAGCGACGACTTCATCATCGGGTGCAAGTTTGAGCAGCTCTGTGTGACTTGAAATGCGCGCGAGCTCGTTCTTGACAACCTCCACGGGATCGGGAAGAGACTGGCCTGGACCAAGTTGCGCTTGTAGCTCAGCCATTTGCGCCGCGCGCAGCTTCTCCATATTTTCTCTCCTTCTATGACATCTCGGCGGTGCTGATGACGTGCCACAAATACCTTGCTTACGAATGAGGCAAACTTGACACTTGGGCGGCCGCATGCTTGTTGGAACGCCGTTCGAACCGGTGTGCTCGGGGATGACGTCTTCCACGGTCTGCGGCATTGCCGGCACTTTCATGGTATCAAGAATCAATTTTGTGTACTCAGCGAGCGTCTCTACGGGATATGGAACGCTTGGAGGATACAAAAATGTGTCCTCGTTGATCTCGTCTTTCCCGTCGGGCGAGTCCGTCGCAGTATCCATGGCGCTATCACTGATGTGTCGCTTTGTTTCGCAATCAAGATTCACCGGCGCCAAAACCTCTATCTTCGCTCTGCGCACCAGCCATTCGCGAGCCGCAGCTTCGCAAGGATTGATCGAAACCTTAATCTTGACGAGAGTCCCCAGCGAATCATCTTTTTCGCGCGTTACGACGGTGTCTTCTTTCAGCCACGACATGAAATCGTCCTCTTTTACACCGTCCACGTCCGCGGCGGTGAAATCGGAGATGTCGAATAAGTTGAGTACGAGTTTTCGAATCTCATTCGCATTCAACTCCTTCATAGGATAGTCGATGGTTGTCGCTTGATCGCGTCCAATAAAGGGTGAAGCTCCCGACTCTTTTTGAGCGGACACTGGCGCGGTATCTTCCTCTATTTTTGGTGTTGGTGGCGGCGTGTCCTCCTTGGGCGCCTCTTCAACCTTTGCAGGTGTCTTTGCGGGCGTCGTCGCCGTCGAACTCTCCCCGTTCGCTATTCTCTGTGCCTTTCTCTCCATTTCCTTGACGTGCTTATCGCAATAGCACAAGTAATCACAGTCTTGCGACTTTTCCATCGATCGAACCTCCATGCGAACGCCGGCTTTCAGAGCGCACATTGGATGAAATGGTACCGAACAATTACCGTAAGCGCACTGAATGCACGCACCAGCCCCATGCTCTCTACAAATGACACACGTCAAGTTCGTTCGGTCACAGAGCAGACGCGACGCATTAATTGGCTCCATCGAGTCGACATTTTGAATGAAGAGCTCTGGAATCCACTGCGCGCAAAAAAGATGCGCCCAACGACCATCCACCGTCGGTTTGAGCGCACCTCCTCTTTCGGTGCACAAGAAGCACGTTTTCGCGGCCCCGCGGCTGCTACACGAGCGGCACATCCAATCACCTTGAGGAATCTTTCGAATTCCGTAGCAAATCTGGTGCACAGCGATGTCGCACTTGTCGCAAAACAAAATTTGATTGTCGTCGTATGAGTCTCCATCGAAACAAACACCGCAGCACTCAGCAATTTCATCCGGGCGTTCGAGTGGCGATACACGAGTGATTTGATACTTTGAGGAGTCCGTTCTCGGTTTTGGCGTCTTCTTTGGTGTCTTTTTCTTCTTCAACGGCGTCTCTGATCGGTTGAGCACCGCCATGCGTTTGCGCTCCATCAACTTTTTCTCTTCTTCCTTATCCTCTTCGTCCCATCCGTGTATGTAATGCCTCCCTAGACCAGGGACGAGGTAGTCACCATCCCTTTCCATCAAATGCACGTCCATGGGCGCCAAAGCCTCTATATCTCGCCGATTCACGTGTCGAAAATGTTCCTCGCACCACTTTAAAAAAGGCGCCGCCGTCGCGTTCACCGTGCTCTGTCCCGGTGCCAGCGCCCACACCTTGCTCGCATCGTTCGTCTCCTCTAGCTTTTTCTGACGCTTCAATTCAGGGTGTTCCTCCATCAGAATCGTCTCCTCTCGCGTCGCCAACAACCGGTCACTTAGCGTCGCCGCGCGCGCGTCCTCGCCTCCGTCCCCATCCAGAGCGCGTTCGGCCACTTTACGCACCAACGCCCGCCACGAACTCGCGCTCGAGTGCGACGCCCGACGTAAGCAATCCTCATCGTTCGTCATCGTCCGTCACGGACGCGCTCGCGCGAGACTTTAAGCGCGCTATTGCAGATCGACCGTCCCGCGCTCGTCGCTTTCAAACCACCCCCACGCCGCGCACGCGCGCTCTCCCGCGCCCGTTCGACGCCCGTTCGATCGAGCGCGTTTTCTTCTATCGGACGACCGCGCCGTCGCGTCCGTCGCGCCGTCGCGTCGCGCTCTGCGGTCCGCGCGCGCGGGCGCTCGTTTAAAACGCTTCGATCGACGGTGCGCGACGATCGGCAGCCGCACACGCCCGCGCCCGCGCGGTCGATCGCGACCGACGCGCTCGAGCGAACGCAAGAAATCTTTTCGAGCGCACGGCGCGCAGGAGATCGCGCGGACGCGCTCGCGGGTGGCGTGCGAGCGCGTTGAATTAGCTCGTCGGGACATCGCGAGGGACGGCGATCGGCGAGCGCGATGCAGCGCGGGACGCGCGCGCGTGAGGACGCGAACGATCAGGATGATGTCTCGGGAAGCGCGCGCGGCGCGAAGCACGCGCGCGCGGATGAGAGCGGCGCGAACGGGTCGAGGGACGGCGCGGGGGCGGCGGACGGAACGCCGAATAAACACACGACGACGACGGGCGTGACTGCGGGCGCGACGGGGGCAACGTCGCCGGTGTCGCCGTCGAGAGGGGCGTACGCCACGCGAGAGTCGCACCTGCGTAAGCAAGAGCGCGATGGGGAGCTGAAGTGGGAGGTGATTAAAAACGACGGGAGCGAGGCGAACTCGCGCTTGCTCGTGGCGTTGAAGAACATTTTTAGCAAACAGCTGCCGAATATGCCCAAGGAGTACATCGTGCGGTTGGTTTTTGACTCTAGACATTACTCGATGCTGTGCATGAAGAATGGGAACGTCATCGGGGGGATCACGTACAGGCCGTTTCCAAAGCAACGAATGGGTGAGATTGCTTTTTGCGCGGTGAGCGCAAACGAACAGGTGAAGGGATACGGTACGCGGTTGATGAATCACATCAAGGAGTACGCCAAGGAGAAGGAAAATATGACGCACCTGATCACGTTCGCGGACAATAATGCGGTGGGGTACTTTCAAAAGCAAGGATTCACAAAGGAAATCATGATGGAGCGCGAAAAGTGGTACGGGTACATCAAAGAGTACGACGGTGGGACGATTATGGAGTGTCAATTAGATGGGCACGTCTCCTACGTGGACTTTGTGAATCAGATCCGAGAACAGCGCAAGGCGGTGGAGGCCAAGGTACGAGAGATGAGCACGGCGCACAAAGTCTACCCGGGATTGAAGGACCACTTCAAGCCGAGCGCCGAGGGCAAGTACATCCCCATCGACGTCAAACACATCAAAGGCTTAAAGGAGGCGAAGTGGGAAGATCCAGGACTACCAAAGTACCGTTTAGTCCACCCAGGGTGCGGCGATGGCATACCTACGAAGGCAAACTTGCACAAATTCATGAGAGCCATCGTAAACGTGATCCAGGCGCACTCCGATGCGTGGCCGTTTGCCGCACCCGTGAACCCGCTCGAAGTCACAGACTACTACGACGTCGTCAAGGATCCCGTCGATATGGAACTCATCCAAGAACGCGTCTCGGCGGGGAATTACTACGTCTCTTTGGAGATGTTTTGCGCCGATTTCCGTTTGATGTTCAACAACTGTCGCATATACAACTCACGCGACACCCCGTATTTCAAAGCGGCCAATCGTCTCGAGGCGTTCTTCGAATCCAAAATCGCCGCCGGAGTGAATTGGAAAATTCGCGAGGCACCTTCTCGAGGTCGATGATCAACTTGTAGCACTCAGATTAGAAAATTAGCTTGCGCCCGTCCCCACTCCTCGCCTCGATGCCTCCGCTCGCGCTCTAATCCACAAGAGTCAACGCCCTCATCCGCGCGTCATGCGCCCGTTCGCCGACGAGAACGCATCGCCGGCGGTCACGGATGATAAACCGCGCTCTTCATCCAAGCGTGCGACGCCGGCGGTGGTGCGTTGGACCACCACCGCGCTCCCTCGCGACGCCGAGCTCAAGCGCGAGTTGCACATTCCGATGGGAATCGTCGTCAACCCGCTCGATCGCCGCGCCGTGTGTCGAAGAATCGCGCGCCTGAAGTCGCCCGAGCGCATCGCGAGGTGCTCGAGCTGTTACGGGTACGTCAGCGCGCACTGTCGAGTGAATGCGAATGGGTTTCGGTGCTGCGCGTGTGGGACGTACACGCTGTGGCGAGAGGCGGCGAAAGGATCGAGGTATTCCAAAGGATTAGCGGCGATTCAGGCGCTGCCGGAGATATCGGGGGAAACGTACGAGTTTGATGTCGCGGTCGAGACGATTTCGGACGGTAAGAGCGAGGTCGAGACCGAGGAGGCTTCCGAGGCGCTGGAGGCGAACGACTGGCGTCGTCGAGCCGTGCGAAACGACGCCTCGACCGTGGGTACGTCGCAGAGAAACGCGCGCGCGATCGTGGCGATCGTGGATTTAAATGGAGCCGGGGAAGAGTACTGTGAGTTAGTAAAGTTGGCGCTCAGAAGCGCGATGGAGGCGTTAGACGGTGAGGATGCACGGTTTGGCGTGTTTACGTTTCGCGGCGACACGCTCGAGGCAATTGATTTCAGCGACGTCGGCGCGAAAGACGTCCAAGATGTGGATGCCGTGCGCTTGAAATATTTTGATTCCCACGCCAATCCAAGGAAGCACGGTTTCATTCGACGCGTACAAGACGTGGTATCTTCGATTGGCGACGTTTTGACGTCTTTGTTGACGCCGACGCCCGGGTGGAAAGACGTCATATCGGACGCCATCGACGATCGGATCGTCGGAGATATGTCCACGACGGATGGGCACGGCGAAGGAAGCATATTTGGTCCGGTACTTGACGAAGTATTGTCCTTTATCGAGCAAGCAGTAGACGAGGGATTGATTTCGAGTGCGCGAGTGCTAGCGTTTCTTCGCGGCGGTCCGAGCCGAGGTGCCGGGAGTTGCGACGTCGGTCGACTCTCTAAGTCTGTTGCCGACGTTTTGTTGCATGAAAACGCTCGACCAACAATGGAAGATTTCGAATTCGCCTCTCGCGAGGCCGACTCTTTGATGATACCCGCACACGACCACTACGAAAGTGTCGGTGAGCGATGCCTGATACGAGGTGTGGAGGTCGATGTTGTCGTGACGAGCGATGATTTCAATGATTTGACCACTCTGGCGCCGCTCGCAGAGCGCAGTGGGGGCACTTTCTTGCTCTATCCAAATGCACAAAACATCCCAATAGTCGGTGATATCTATCGATTGCTTCGAAACGAGAAGGCAATCAACGCTACTTTGCGCATCCGTTCGACGGCGGATTTGGAAATTGCCAACGCCTACGGATCGTTACACGCGGACAAAGCTTATCCTGGGCTTTATCACATCGCTTCGTGTGCGACAAAAGATAGTTTTGCGTTCGACTTCGACTACGCCACGAGTGCGGGGCTAGAGGAAGACCTGAACGGTGGTTACCCCAAAGTACAACTCGCATTCGAGTATACGTGCATCACACGCGATGTCGACCGAGCCACCGGCGAGGTTGTCGTGCATCGTCGTCGACGCCGACGCATACACACATGTAGAGCAAACATCGCACGAAGTGCGCGAGACGTCTACAAGCACGTAGACGCGAACGCGATGATGTGCGTGCTTGCTCGGCAAGCGTTACTCACGGCGGATGAAGAAGGCTCCACTGAGGCACGCCGAGCGCTCGTGGATTGGTTCATCGCGTTTTCCAGCGCTGCGCGAAAGACGTCAAACACGTTTGAATTCGTCACCGATGTCGTTCCAAGACTCGTCTACGGGTTGTTGCGCTCGAAAATTCTCCATCCGATGGGTTCGCACCCGGACGCTCGCGTTGCAGCGCGCTCGCGCTTGCTTCGGTTCGACGCCGACGACTCTGCAACGTACGCGTATCCAGAATTACGCGCATTCGAGGAATGCAATGAAGGCGAGGAAAATAAAAGCGACGGCACCAACGGGTCGTCATCATTATTCTCGAAAGGCCGCATGCCTCTTCGCCGGCAGGAGGTGGAAGCAGCCGACGGCGTCCTCTTCATTCGAGGCGACGACGAACTTGTCGTCGCTTACATCGGCCCCGAGGCCGTCGCGTCGTGTCCGCCCGCCCATGGCTCGGCGCTCGATCGCGAGATCCGTCGTATCCGCGAGCAATCGTTCGAGGGCACGTTTTTGCCTCGCGTGACGCACGTGCGCCTGGGAGGCGCGGACGACCCGTCCCCTGTGGACGCGCGCTTGGTGGAAGAACTCGAGAGCGAGTTCGCCCCGGGCGCGTACGAAGGGTTCGTAGAGTTTTGCGCGAGGGCGGGGGAAGAAATCGATCGCGCGGCGCGGCGTTAGACAACGTAGAAGACATGTAACACTTACGTAGGACACATGCACGCGGCTTGGGACAGATATTTTGAATTCAAACGCATCGCTGCGTTGTTTACTTTGGCGCGGTGAAGTGGTTTAGTTTTAGGTTGGCACGCATCTTTCGCTCAAAGGTGGTGTTAATGAACACCAAATGTTTAAAGACAGACTCTCGGTCGAGAAGCGGTCTATGATTTTGGTTTTTTTGATTTCTAACTGTGACAGACGTCCCCGTTCAAAACGCTTACGCGGAGGTGAACTTGGTGACGGCCTTGGTGCCTTCGGAGACGGCGTGCTTGGCGAGTTCACCCGGCAAGATCAATCGGACCGCGGTTTGGATTTCGCGGGACGTGACCGTCGGCTTCTTGTTGTATCGCGCGAGCTTGGCGGCTTCGGTGGCGATCTTCTCGAAGATGTCGTTGATGAACGAGTTCATGATGGACATCGCCTTGGAGGAGATACCGGTGTCCGGGTGCACTTGCTTCAAGACCTTGTAGATGTAGATCTTGTAGGTTTCGGACTTGGACTTGCGTCCAACCTTCTTGGCGCCCGAGGGCTTCTTTTGAGCGGGCTTCTTGGCCATTTTGAATGTATTCGTGTCGTGGAATGACGCCGGGCGGCGTCGCCGCGCGCCGACGAGCGCCGATTTCGCGAAATCGACTCACGCCTTTTTCGATCACGATCGACGAGTCGGGACTCGTCAAATGGAGTGACTCGCGCTTTTTTAGCCAATCAAATCACGAGATTTCGTGTAAATCGAGAAATCGCGCGCACAATTTCGAGTCCCGATCGGTCGTTTTAGAAATGTACCCCGGGTACACTCGCGTTTTGATTGGCCCGCGACGGCGACATCGCGTGAGGCGATGAGTCGATTTTCGCGAAATTTCCCCTCGCACGACGGTCGGCGTTCGGCGAGGCGTCATTCCATCACGCGAATACAAACTCACAATGTCCGGACGAGGTAAAGGAAAGACTGGCAAGAAGGCGACGAGCCGATCCGCCAAGGCGGGCTTGCAATTCCCGGTTGGCCGTGTTGCCCGCTACTTGAAGGCTGGCAAGTACGCCACCCGCGTCGGTGCCGGTGCGCCGGTCTACTTGGCCGCCGTGCTCGAATACTTGGCCGCGGAAGTGCTTGAACTCGCCGGCAACGCGTCCCGCGACAACAAGAAGTCGCGCATCGTGCCGCGCCACATCCAACTCGCGATCCGCAACGACGAAGAGCTCTCCAAGCTCCTCGGCACCGTCACGATCGCGGCCGGTGGTGTTCTCCCGAACATCCACTCGGTCTTGTTGCCGAAGAAGTCCAAGAAGTAAACGGTTCAAATCGTTACTTTAGGCTTTCAAAAATAGATCATAGCGAAAAAAGCCCGGCACGATTATCGGGCTCTCGCCGTGTTTCACAAAAAAACATGGTGTTCATTTAACACCACCTCGCTGCAAAAGATGTACGCCGGAAACGGCGCTCACGCTGACGGAAAGCCGTCGTGACTCCTCGAGTGTTGTTACCAATCCCTCTAGTCGCGCGCGGCCTCGTTTTTTCAGCAACACACCAATCAAATAATCATCGCTCGTATTCATTACAAATTAAACATCAATTTCTATCGCGCTTCACTCGACTCTGCGTCGATTCGCGCCGTCGGCGAGCGGGACGCCCGAGTCGCGCTTCACCGTCTTCGCTGATCCTTGCTCAGATACGTAGGCGTTCGCCGCGGCGATGTCCTCGAACTCCTTGATCTTCGCTAAGAGTGCTTGTTTCTCGATCTGCCGCTTTCTTTCGAGGGCCTGGAGATCGTACTTCAGTTCGGTCGCGTCCTTGACTTTGTCGAATGCGTCGCCACCCGCGGCAAACTTCTCGCGCAGTCGGGCGTAGACTTCAGTGAGCTTGTGCATTTGACGCTTTAGCTCCTTGTTCTCGCGCTTGAGCTTCTCGCTGGCGTTGTCATTTTCCTTTGTTTTTTCACTCGAAAGCTTGGCAAATGCCGCCTTGGCGACGGAGTATTTCTTCTCCAGCGTCGCGCACCGCTTGGTCAAGTCGTCCTTCGCGCGTCGCTCCGCCTCTAAAGCCTCGAGGGCGGCGTCCGTATCGACATCAGCGTTGAGATTGGCTGGAATTCCTTCACCTTGCGTCGTAACGCCTGCCTCGATCAGCCGCTTGTTCTTCGCCACCTCCTCCTCGTACACCTTGATGGCTTCGTCGAGCATTTGGTCGAATTCCTTGACGCGCGCCTCAAGCAAAGAGATGGTTTCGTTTTGCTTGACGACTTGCTTGCGCAGGGCCAAATGGGCCAACGATTTGGAATCAACATAATCGCTGTGCGCTGCATTCCCATCGTCCTTTTGCGATTCGAGTAAAGATGTAAGTTTGTCGCCGAGACGCTTGGCCTCCGCCTCGGCGACGGCGCGCCGGGACTTTTCCTCGAAAAACTCGGCCTTGATACTCGAAAGTTCGTCTTCCGCGCGCGCACGAGCGCGTTTAGCTTGTGCAAGAAGTATTTGAACGTCCCCGGCGCCGTTCGTACCATCGCTATCCACCATCGCGGCGGTTATTTCGGCGATTTCCTCCTTGAGTGAGGCAATGTCCCGCACTGCATCCAGGCGTTGACGCTCGAGCTCCTCTCGACGCTTCTCTGAGCGCTCGAGATCGCTCGCCTTGGACTTCAGCTCATCGCGATCCTTTTCAAGTGCCGCAATCTTCGCTTCGAACGCCCGCACGGCTTGAAGGGTGTCAGGCGTCATCGCGGAGAGCGACTGCTGGCGTTCCGGCGAAGGGCGTTTTGAATTCAAACGCACCTCAGCCGTATGTGGGTCTTCCTCTTCGTCTCGCGCCTTCGCTTGGTTTAACGCGTCGGCGAGCTCCTTCACTTTTGCCTCGAGCTCGGAAATCTTCGCCTCGCGCTCCTTGGCCTTCTCTTCCCCGTCCTCCAGGGCGAGCGCCATGAGATTCTTCTCACGGTCGGCTTCAGCGAGACGCCTTCGCAAAGCCTCGATGGCTTTGTCGTCCACTTTGGCGCACCCTTCCTCTTCTAAACGCGCTTTAAGCGCGGCTATTTCTTTCTGTTGACGTTTCAGCATCGCATTCGTGGCACCATTCGCGGCGACCTCGTTCTTAGTCGCCTTGTTGATGACGCGTTTAGCGCGCTGTGCGAATTTCAGCGTCGAGTGCGTCTCTTCGCAGTGCGACGCCGCCGGGGTCATCGCGCATACGATTGCGGTCTTGGAGTTGCCACCGAGCGCAGGCTGTAAAATACGAGTCAACTTTGAATCACGATAAGGAATGTGACCACCCTTGGACTCGACACCTTCGGAAAGTTTGTTGATGACGACTCCGAGCGTCATCAAACTCTTGTTGATGTGCGCGCCCTCCTTGGCGCGCTGCCCTTCGGCACCCGTTTTTGACATGCGCTCGGACCCGGCGAGATCGACCAAGTTTAAAGTGGACACTAAAACCGCAGCGCCGTCGTCCGCATCGCCCTGACCCCCCCCCACTGATCGCCCTTGACTCGACGATCATTCGGAAAATCGTGTGCGAACGAGACGAGTGCGCGTTCATATTCGTCGCCCCGACGTGCCTTCGCGTCGTCCCGAGCTCTAGAAGCGCTAGCACTTGCGACGGCGTCGTCACGACCTCTTCCCGTAGACCCATCACGTACGTCCCTCGCTCTTTATCCTCACGAATTGATAACTTTGACGTCTCTTCATCTTCTCCGGCGCCGCCGCTCCCGTCGAACAAGTCCATCATCTTCTCGTTGTAAATCTCCAAATAACTCACTCGAATCAAAAACTCTCGATCGCTCCCATGCCTTCGTACCGCATCAAACACGTCGCGCACGGCGAGCGGTATCACCCCTAACTCCTCCTTCGTCCCGTGCATCGTGTGCGTCTTCCCGCTGGACGTCTGCCCGTACGCGAACACCGTTCCGTTAAATCCCCCGATCACGTTCTGCACAATCTTCGACGTCGTCGCCTCGTACACCGCTCTATTATCGCTCGTTTCATCAAACACGCGATCGAACGCGTACGTCGTCGACGCGCCATCCTGCCGTGCGTAAAAATCATCCGCGCGCGCCTTTGTCAGCTGATTGGTTCCCCCGGGCGCGCGTTCATCATCGCGCGTCTTCATCGCGCGCCTTCGCGCTCGCGCGTCATCGCAGCTCACGATCGAGATCCATCATACGAGTGCGCGGGCATCATCGGCGCGACGCCGGCGGAAGCGGCGCGTCCACGACGTTAGATTCGTTTCTTTTCTTTCGACGCACCTGCGGCGCAATCGCGTTCGTCGACACGACGTTCCACGCGCTGGCGCTCGCGTCGCGCTCGCTCGCGTTCAGCGGACGCACGCGCACGGCGACGAAGACTTTGTTATCTTTATCCTCCGCGTCGTCAATCGCGGTGGCGGCCATGGCGGCGCGCCGCGCGTGTCAAAGTGCGGTGAGGGACACGAATGGGCGTTTCGTAAGAGATGGAATGTTGAATAAAAGAATGTGAATGAACAAATTGCGAGCGAGCGAGAGGATTAAAATCTCGAAGAACCGCCCGCAGGGCCGCCAGAGTTTCGATCGGTAGGATTCCAGCGACCTGAGACGCTGAAAGCGTGGACCTTGCTCTCGCGGGCGATGAAATCGACGGCGACGCGCTCGCGAGCGCTCACGATTTCGGGAACGTCGGCTCGGTTGATGGAGAGTCGGCCGTAAGACACCTTCACGGAGACCGTTCTCGGGTTCACGGCGGTGTCACCAGAAACTGGATCGATATACACGCGCGCGGAGTACGCGCCGTCGCTCGGGGGCTGATTTTCCGCGGATTCGAGCGAGAGGTTAATCTCGTCCAAGTTGCGATCGACTGCGGCTCGAAGCGCGTTCGCCGCGCGCTCTCCCGTCATATCGCACACCACTCTGTGCTCACGGCCTAGCATATCATTCGCTTCGTCGATGTCACCGGCGCTCAGCGCGCTTCTGATGCGCGAACTGCTCACTTGGTCACCTAGGCCCGCCGACGAGGGTCGCCTCGCCGGCACCAAATCCACGACGTCCACCGTCAACCCGTTCGCCTCGCCAAACCTCTTCAAAGCCTCCACGTCCCCCGCCGCTTTGTAACCAAACCTATAATTTTCCCCAGTCACCACCGCACCGACGCCCAATCGCGCCAACATCTCCACGAACGCCTCCGGCGACAGCTCTCGCACGTCGCCAAACGCCAACGCGTG
>JACLAB010012478.1_pt1 | contig 36383 bp, 23 predicted proteins | sample 8027921 | NCBI WGS metagenome assembly JACLAB01 (sample SAMN15725117, study PRJNA655200) | protist metagenome | isolation source: fluorescence activated cell sorting (FACS) single amplified genomes of... | place: USA: West Boothbay Harbor, Gulf of Maine | collected 2000-07-19 | reverse complement strand
GGGAGCCGTTTGCAAAGGCGCTTTCAAAGTTTAACGACACCCTGAGTTTAATGTTTACTTCGGTGGATGCGTCGATGGATCCTGCGAATGAATTGCGCAAACATCTCGAAATCACGCTCGTGACGGGGACTTTCGACGAACCGCTCGAGCATTTCTTCACCACATCGCTCAAGATGGGTCAGGTGAAGCGATTGGCCAAGGATATCGACGCGGCGCTTTCGTCCATTCACGAGACGCTCGTGGCGGCGATGTCCCCGCTCATGGATGCTGTGGTTTTGAGACTCGGGTCTCTGCTCACGCTCGCGAAAATGAGTTACGGCGATGAAGGCATCGGGTTACGAGAGGCTACGATTGAAACCGCCATCGCGTTGGTGGAACAGTTTATGTATGACTTGATTTCGACGGCGCGCGCGGTGACGACGCGCGCTTGTCAATTACGAGCCTTCTTCGTCTTCATCGTCAGAGCGCAGATGATTAGCGAAGGGTTACCAGCGCACGGTACGAATCTACCGGCTCCACGTCTCGATCTCGTGAGAGATTTCATGAGCTTTGCATTCACAAAGAATGGCCTCGTGGAGCCTTTGGACGCCGCGCTCGGACGAAGCGAAACCGGCGTACCAACTGTGGACGACGTCGTCGACAAACTCGGCCGTCTCATGAACTTCGGTCAAAAGCGCGCGCCGAAGTCTTCGTTTTCGCTCGCACAGACGATGCGCGCCATCGAAGACGTCGTGTCGAGGGTGATCAACGCACCGGCAGAGCTCATTCAATCGAAATGTCGTTGGATGGTGGATGCGCCGATTGCAGAACCCGCCGTCGCTTCAATGTTTTCCAACGCCAGGACGCTCGAAAAGAGGGACTGCTTTCGTATAGACGCCTCTCGCGAGTGCGTGCACGTCTACCGCGTTGTGGACGGATCGCGCGTGCGCGTGGCGACGGTATCCACGCCGAATGAACACGTCGTCGACGCGCAACCGTACAAGAAAGGTCAGCTCGTCGCGCTTCTCAAGCCCAGAGACGCGACGAGTGGACAAAAGGCGAGATTGGTACTCTTGGATGACGACGTCATGACCGCCCTCCCGCTCGACGGCTCGGTCGTCGAAGTGAACTCACTCGAGCTCAGACAACGCGCTCTGCCGAGCGTCGAACCTCTAGCGCCGTTAGCCGTGAGTCATAAACGCGGACTCGGCGCAGTGCTCGTTTCGTCGGCGCGCGTCCAATTGTACGATTTGGAAGACGACGAAGACGAAGAGGAAGAGGAATGAAGTGGATACGACTTGAAAGGGAATAGCATTGATGTAGTTATCAAATATTTAGACGCGTAGCTTTGAAGCGGGGCGTTGCCGGCGGTGTAGTCAGCATCCTAGGGGCGAAAAAGGTAGGCGAAAAGCGCGCGTACAACCACACAGCGCGCCGCGCGATCGCGAAGACCCCTCGCGCGTTCTCCGAGCGCGAACATGCACGCGACGTCGTTTCAGCGCGGCGTAGAAGCGCGCGCTTCGGCGAGAATCGCCGTCTCGCACCGTCGGCGCCCGGCGGCGGAGTTTCTAAACAACCCTCGGCGTGTGACGCATTCACGCCCTGAACGCGACCGCGTCGGCCTCTCCGCCGCGGGCGCGCACAAACACACGTACCCGGAAGATTTTCTTGACCTCGGTCCGCGCATTCGAACGGTGACGCTCGACGACGATGGGTTCGATTCGGGCAGCTTTGACTTCGTGTGCGACGCTCGCGCTCCGAGCGAATATGAAGAGGACCACGTCCCGGGAGCGATGAGCACGCCCGTGCTGAATGACGAACAACGGAAAAGGGTTGGGACGCTGTATAAACAAGTCGATCCGTTTGAGGCGAAAAAAGTTGGCGCGGCGCTCGTCGCGGCGAATTTGGGGAGCATAATTGAGGAACATTTTATCCAGTGCGAACGTGACACAAAGATTTTAATTTATTGCTGGCGCGGCGGCGAGCGTTCGCTGAGCCTGGCGCACGTTTTATCGAGGATTGGGTTTGAGGTTTACTTTGCAAAGGGTGGTTACAAGCTGTACAGGTCAGGGGTGTTGGATTGGTTGCGAAGGATGGATCAATTTACATATCACGTCGTCGCAGGCAAGACGGGATGCGCCAAGGGTAAGTTATTGGACTCGCTCGAGGCCGCCGGGGCGCAAGTGATCGATTTAGAACGCATGGCGAATCACCGAGGATCAATTCTCGGCGAGGAGCCGGGGGCGAGAGAGCAACCGGGCCAGAAGATGTTTGACTCACGCATCGCTGCCAAGTCGCGAACGTTTGATCCATCGAGGCCAATCTTCGTAGAAGGAGAGAGTTCGATGATTGGCAAGGTGCAAGTTCCGAGTACGATGTGGTCGGCGATGCGTAAAGGTGCTGTAACGCAATTAGAGATTCCAATGTCGGAGCGAGTCAAGTGGATTCGTGCGGGTTACAAGCACTTTGAAACCACTGAGACAGAACGACTTTTGGAGTGCATCGACGTCCTCGTCAAGCGCGTCGGTTACGAGCGCGTCAACGCGTGGAAAGAGTTAATCTCGGCAGGTAACTGGGACGCATTCGTGCAGGATATTTTGGAAAATCATTACGATGCCGCGTACGCGTCCGCGGCGGCTCGGTCTAGACCGCAGGAGGCTGAGAAGGCGACGCCGTTATTCCTGGACGACACTTCAGACGAAACGTACGCTCGAGCGGCCATCGAACTCATGAAAAAGTACGATCCAATGGGAGTCAAGGCGCAGGTACATTAATATATTTGTAAGGAATTCGATTGTAGCTAGTAAATTAAAACTGCGGCAAATCTACGCATCGTCGTCGTCGTCCATATCGTTGGATGGTTGAACCATGCCTGGAATCGCGCTGAGTCGAGCTTGTCTTTGCGCCGCTAATCGGCTCTGCTCCTCTTCTGCGAAATCTGCGCTGCTAAATTGTTTTGTTTGCACCAAGAAATCTCTCAACGTTGACTTGAACGCGGCCAGGTCGTTCTTGCATTGGAACATACCGAGAACCAATGTTTGAACCTCCGCTGGGGGCATATTCGGGAAGGATGTACAGAGAAGTTGCGCGCAATGTTCTTGGACAAAGGCTGCGTTCGATGGGTACGCGCCGGCGCCCTTGCTTGCGACATCCCAGAGCGGCGCGCTCAATTGGTCACTTTCCGCGATCGTGAACAAGTTTTGCAGGATGAGCGCGTGCAACTTGAAACCCGGTTTGTGGAAACCATCCGTCATGACGGCGAAAATCTCACTCATGATCATCAGGTAGAAGCTCTGGTGGAACTGGTTGCAGTATTCGGAAAGCTGGAAGTACTTCATCATTTCCAAGAGCAGATTCAAGCCTTCGTCCGCGACGTTTCTCTCGGTGTGGCGGAAAGCCCATACGATGGAGTCAATGATCAACTTCAAGTGCGCCGGGCTCAATGCCACGAGCGCTCTGAAGCAGTGGTTGGTGACGGATCGCAGCAAAAGGAAAAACTTCAATCGGTGATCCGGGAAGTCTTCAAAGTTCTTCGTGATCATCGAAAGCGTGCACTCGAACACGGCGTCGAAGATCTTTGGCACCTCGTCCGTCATCGCAGCCTCAACTTTGTTGATGATGGCGGCGAAGAGCGACAACACCTCAGCATCGCGCGCATCCGGAATGTTTCTAGCGTAATCCCCGAGAATCGGATCGTACATTGCCGGAACGAGCTGTTGAGCAACGAGATGCGGGTCATCACAACGCTCGACAAATGTTTCGATCAAGCGAAGCACTTCTCGCTTGACTGATCGCAAAAGCTTCACGAATGACGACTTGCTGGCGTACGGTCCGCCCTCAGCAATGCTTTGGCTTACGAGCTCGCTGTAAAGCTTGTAGACATTCAAGACATCCGCATAAATTGAGGACATTTGGTTTTGGAACGGTTGTCCGAGGGAGATGCAGAAGTGCGTGTTCGACTTCAAGATGTTTAAGATGTTCTTGATGACGTCCTGGTTCTTCAAACCCTCGCTGTTTTGTCTCGCTTGCGCCATGATTTGCTGCCACGTGGCGTTTGGAGGCGCCATCAAACGCTGCACGTACTCTTCTCTCTTCGCCGGGTTGAGCTCGCTCGAGATCATGTGGCCGACGGCTTCGAAGAAGATGTGCACCTGGTGCGGTTCTAAGTCACGGATCGTGTCGGAAAGTCCTCGCAAAAGCTCGTCGACAAACGGCTCCTGTTCGCCCACTTGCGTGATGACAAACTTTCTCTTGCACTTGATGGCAATCTTAAGGAACGTGTCGCACGCCATGTCTTGCACACCAGGGTGGGTTTCGTGCATGAATTCAAATAACTTGTTGACGACCGTCTTCAAAAACTTCCAGTGCAGGCGAAGAAAGCGCGGGTACTGGCCGACAACGTACATGATGTTTGAGGCAATGACAGCCTTGTGATCCTTCATGCGCATGATTTCGCACAAGTTGAGCAAGTCACGAATCGCGGTGACGAGGAATCGGTTCTCCTGATCCTCCTGCATGGATCCACTGATGGAACCGATCGCCCAGCACAGAGTGTTGAGCGTGTGCCAGGTGTACTCTCGGCCGTTCAACTGCGCGTGCAACTTTTCGAGCATTTGCGTCTCCGTATCCTTGTGGTCGAGGTGCGCGAGGTAAATGAGCGTCTCGCGCATGATTTTGTATTGTACGAGAACGTCGTTATCTTTGAGCGTCTCGCGAACAATGTTTCCGTTCTCATCTTCAACGATGAGAACCTCTTCCGGCTTGGCCATGCGAGAGATCATCAACAGACGAAGCTTGCTAAAAGGAGCGGCGTAGAGCACGCGTCTGTTCACACCGGCGTTCGTCTGAGCCATGAGATCACCACCGAAGCGGAAATCACCGCCATCTCCGCCTTCGGATTGGAAGACGTCGCACACCATAAAGTGCCAGTAATCGAGGCAAACCTTGAACACCTCTGGCTCTTCGACGTACGAAATGTTGAGCAAGTACTCCAAACCGACGAGCATCGCCTGTTGCAACTCGGCGCTCGATTCAAGCAGGACGATGTGTGCCTTGAAAAACTGCGTCAAGAAGATTCCGAGGTTTTGTACAAAAACTTGTTCGTCGTCGCTACCGTTGGCGTACGCTTGCGCGACGTTGACGCCGCGCGGCAAAATGCCTTGCAAGTGTTCAACAGCTTGCGTGTACAACTTGATAAAGTGCTGGTCGTACTTGGCCTCGACGTTCAAGCCACCAATCTCGGAGAGACACAGAAAGGCGACGTTGCGATACGCCGGATTCGGCGCGAGCGCGAGCAAGGTGTCCAAGAGGGACGACTCGAAAATGTAACCGAGCGGAATCCACGACAAGAAGGCGTTGAGCGTCGTCAGCGTAGTCTTAATCAGTTCTGGCTTTTGAGAGTGCGTGAGCACAAACTCGCACAGCTCGTGAATCTGCGTAAACTCGCTATTGAGCGAGTTCTTCAACGCTCTAATCTTATCTTGCGTCATCTCGCCCCGGCTAAAATCGAACACTTCCTCGGACAAGAGTTTCAAAATGCTCATGCAGTTTTCGCACAACGACTCGCTCGTCTTTGCCGCGCCGACCAAGTCGGGAATGAAACTCTGCCACCGATGCGGCCAATCGTGTTTCAAAATCTGCACCAACACATTATTTATCTTGTTAATGTACGCCCTATCCCGGCGAAACGCCACCTCATCCGCGCTCAGCTTGATGATGAGATTACTCACAAAGTTTTTAATCCCTTCCCGCTGGTCGTTCGGCAACAATCCCCAACGGTACTTGATCACCCCGTCGAGCACCTGCAGCGCGAAAAACTTTGTGTTTGCATTCTTAGACGTTTCCAGAATCCCATCCACGCGCGTCCACGTCTGTTCGTGCTCTTGCAACTGCTGCAAAATCTGTTCCGCTTCCGTTCTCTGCGCGCGCGCCGCGGGTCAAAACAACAAACGCGCGCTCCGTCAGTCTCTCCGTCTTCTCATCTCTTCTCTTCTACTCGTCCTCCGACCCGCGTTTATCCTTCGCCTCGGGATTCCCCGGTCGTCGCGCATCCATCGTTTCCCAACATCGCGCGTTCGAAACCGATCGTCCCTTCCCCATCCGTCGTCCGCCGTCGTTTCGTCGTCGATCGTTCGTTCGTGCCCACGACTCGACGCCACGCGAGATCCACATCGCGCGCAAACGACATTAAACCGTACCCTCTGCGCGTCACCGGCGCCGTAAAACCCCTCGACGACGGCATCCAAGAGCGCGACGTCGCCTCCGAGCACCGTCTCCACCGGGTTCGCCCCGAACGACGTCATCCGTCCGTCCGTTCGACGGTAGCGCGCGGGCGGGACGACGCACTGTGCCGTTCGACCGTTCGAGGCCGTGCCGTTTCCCCTGTCTGTCTGTCTGTCTGTCCCCAGTGGGGAGTGGTTTGTATGTGTATACAGTGCGCATGGCTCTGGTTTTGGTCTGTTTTTACGTATGGTACGTATGGTACTTATGGTGCGTTTAATAGTGTTGTTGTTCTCGTACTTTTGGGTGTTTTTAATGCAAATAGATGTGCTTTTGGAACGCTTTTGCGATTCGGTTCTCGAGATAATCGGCGATTCGGCGTCGGCGCGATGGAGTTGGCGCGACATCGACGCGATGGAGGACGCGAACGCCGGGAAACGCGGTGGGGTTCCGATCGACGTGCTCGTCGCCGCGCGCGCCGCCGAAGGTGCGTACGAGGACGGTGGTTCGGGCGTGGATTTCGATGCTGATGAAAAAGTGAAAAATCCCGCAGGTTCGGACGGTCCGCCCGAGTTTGAGTTCGAGGACGACGAGGGCGGTGCGGACGGCGACGACGACGGCGCGAGTTCGTCGAGCGAGTGGTCTTCGTCGTCGTCGTCGTCCGATGCGGCGTTGGACGACGGCGCCGCCGACGACGAGGATTCAGACTCGGTGGAGAGCCTGGACGCGGCGGATTTACCAGAGTGGTTGAAGCGCGTCAAGGATGGACCGCCGAAGAGCGCGGATGAGTTTGACGACGCGGCGCACGTCCAACCGCCGAGAACGAGGAATGAAATCGTGAAAGAAGGTCCGAAGAGCGTGCCGGAGGTGGGTGACGGGGAAGAGATTCGTTTGATTGGAAAGGTTACGTCGCGCGTGGGCGACGTCGTCGTGGTGCAAAGCGCGCCGGGCGCAAAGCAAAAGCGCTCTGGCGGCGGCGGCGGTCACGACGACGACGAAGATGAACCGCTGGATGAGGATAGTGTGTTGTGTTTACGTGATCGTCGCGGTTTAGGGGCGATCGAGGAAGTTTTTGGACCGGTATCGTCGCCGTTGTATTCGTTGCGGTTGCCGAGCAAGGCGGATTGCGCGTCGACGCCAGACGTTCGAGTGGACGACGAAGTGTTCGTCGTCGTCGGTCGATCGAGACGTATCCCCACCAAGGGACTTTACAAGAAGGGATACGACGCGAGCGGGAAGGATGACGAAGAAGTGGGCGAGGATGAAGAGTTTAGCGACGATGAGGTTGAGGCGGCGGTCAAGGCGGCGAAGAAACAGGGAAACAAAAAGCGACCCGCCGGCGGCGGCGCGCGCGCGAATCGAGCGCCCGCGCCGTCACCCATGGGTGGTGGAGGCATGTTCGGCATGCGTGGGTTGCCCCGACCGCCGCCGCCGCCGCACGCCGCCATGGGCGCGATGGGTCTCGGAGGAGGGGCGCAAATGTACGCGCCGCCTGGCGGACAACCGATGATGTACGTTCCGGTGCAAATGAACGCGCAGGGTCAACCCGTCATCATGATGCCTCCGTACGGCGGGCAGCCGCCGCCACCGCCGCCACCGCCGCCGCCAAAGTGAGTCAACGGTCAAGCGAGCGAGACGAAAGACTATGTAGCGTTTGAAATATATCTCTTCTTTTTTTGACGATTAACAAACAAACGAGTCGAACTCACATGTAAAGCGACGCGACGTAATCCTTCGGGTTGGCGTCCGACGCCGTCCGTAACCTTCCCACCGCATCGCCATCAAAACCGCGCAAACCAAACGCACCCGTTTCAATCGCGCGTCCGATCGCTCGAGCGACCGCGATGGCGCCTTGTTCAGCCTCTGGATCGTTTCTTCTCGTGGAAAACGCGTGCGCGTACACCACTCGCGTCTTGACGCCCGCGCACGTCAACGCGTGCCAAACCGTCGTCAAGACTCCATCTTTCACACCCAACCCGTCCGCGCACCTCACGACAATATTTTCGCTCTCTGACGGCGTCGCGTCGTTCCGCACGTCTTCGTACACGACGCACCCGCCGCCGCTCGAGCGCGCTTCGAGCGCCTCGTCCCTCGCCGCGCACGCGAAACACGCCTCATCGATCGGTCCCTTTTCGCGCAAAAACTCCAAAATCGCCCGCGCCACCCCCCCGCACGCTTCGCCAGTGACCACGGCGTTGATCGCGATCACCCCAAACTCGCCATCCGGCGTGAACGACGTCGACACGGCGGCGTTTCCGTCACCAACCGCGGCTCCGTCTGCATCGACCACACACCGAGAAACCGCGCGCGTCGACGCCTCGTCGCCGTCTCTGACGTCCACGCCGACATCCAACGGCGAGTACGCGCCTTTGAAAACGCCGGGGAACCCAGAGAGGGCGATTCGCGCGCCCGCGCGCGCGCAATCCGCGCCGCCGATGAGCACGCGGACCATCGGTGGTGCGTTCGGTTCTGGCGGTTTCGTACACTATATGGACTGAACACGCGCTTCTTTACGGGGTTTGGGTCGTGTTAGCGTTCTTAAACCCTAGCTCGATAAAAAGTCAACGTCGTCACGAACGTGCGTTACTCTGAGGACTTCGAAGGCGTTACTCTCGCACGCGTCGGACGCCGACGATCGCCGCCCGCGCGTTGGACGACCGAAGCCGATCGCCGCGGTCGATGTACGCGTTTGAACGATCGTCGTACGCGCGCGAACGCCGCGCGGCGACGGCGGCGGAGGAACGACGCGACGCAGAGCGCGTGGTGAGAGACGCGGCGGCGTTGCGAAGACGCCTGGAAGAGGTTGGATTCGATGAAGATGATGACGACGACGACGACGACGGCGCGCACGGTTTGCACGGGGTGATGATGAAGGCGAGCGCGCGAGGTATTTTATCCTCGCTCGATGCGCTCGACGCGGAACTGAAGGCGGATGCGGAGGAACGCGCGAACGCGAGGATGAAGCAAGAGGAAAAGGACGCGAGGACGAACCGAATGGCTGCGGACGCCGAGGCGCGCGAACGCGATCCAGCGGTTAAGAAACTCGTCGAGGACGCGCAGAACGCGGTCGTGACCCCAGACGGGGTCGCTCCGAGTGCGCGGGCGGTGGAGACGTTCGTGGTGAAGATGGAGGAGGCGTTGGCGCTCGAGCCAGAGTATTACCAGGTTTCGGTGCAGTTGGCCGTGTTGTACTACGCGCGAGGGTGCATCTCGAACGCCATCGAGCACGCGCGACGGACGTACGAGCTCAACCCGGCGGTCGTCGCCGCGTACTCACTTTCGGCGCAAATGTTAGAAAACATCGGGTTGTACAATCACGCCGAGGAGGCGTACGCCAAAGGTATCAGCGTCGCGTTCGATCATCCGGATCACTGGGCCGGGCTCGCGAAACTCTCGTGCTCGAAATTCGGCGCGTTGAAGAATGGAATCAATCTTCTTCGCGTCGCGCTCTCTGGCGGTCCAGAGGCAAAGTTTAAAAAGCCTGGCAAGCACCCGCTCGTGTTGTTTCACTTAGCCCACGCGCTTCACGTGCAAGGGTACTCTGCCGAGCCGAGCAGTCTTTACATGCGCGCAGCGCGGGCGGGTGCCGGAATCATGACGTTATTTCCGCTCGCGCGCATAGCGAGTGACTGCGTGGATGATGAAAACCTCGGGCAGTACATCGACACGTGGAATGAGATGCGAACGCAAACGAAGAGCGATGACGCGGAAACGGTCACTCACGTCTTCGCATCGCTCGATGTCTTCAACCAAGCGTGCGTGAGTCCGCAATTCTACGAGCTTTTGCATTCAAAGACGCTCGCCCGCGACGTTATTGAACATTTTGATTCGACTCGAACCGTCGCGCTTCCGAAAATGGTGCGTTCGGAAGACCTGGACGAGACGGAGGATGGCGACGCCGTGTACGTTTTGAAAGGGGCGCACGAGAAATTCCCCGGGGTTTACAAGGATGTGACGCCGCGCGTCGGGAGACTGGGCGAGTTTCGGTCGCTCATCGGCGACGCCGCGTCCAAGCGCTCGAGAGGTGAAATCATCGCGGAGGAACGCGTCGGTGACGTTCTCGTCGACGAATTCGGAAGAAAGTGTAGCGTGCGCGTGCGCGTTGCGTACGTTCCAGCGGCTGACGCTTCGTGTGACGTCGCGTACGTCTCGAATTGCGTCTCTGTAAATTCCGCCGCGAGTGAATACGCCGTCGCCGCTGAGGGCGAAATTGAAAGCGCGGATGAAATCAACGCGCGCGAGCTCACTAATCGAGGACCGTCTGGGGATGAATCGACGGTGATATCGCGAGAAGGAGAAATGACTGAAGTGTTCAAGCGAATGCTCGGCGTGGATGACGTGTCGATAGAATTGTTAAATTCCGTCGAAACCGTCGTCAAGGCTTTGCGCGCGCACGCGCGACTGGAAACGAACGTCATACAGGACGCAGAATTCACCGCCTACGCCTCCATTGGGGCCCCGCTCTTCATGGAGCTCGAGTTTGTGCTCCAGCACGTCGCCTCCGACAGAGGTCCCCGGCCGTGGTTCATCGGCATGCAGCGCTCAAAGTACAGACAAGAGGGTGAACGCGCGTTTATCATCGACATTTGGAATCGAGCGTTCATGACGCTCGACGCCGAATCGTCCACATCTTCGAACGACGCACTTTCGTCGCTCGCGCGCGTGATTTCATTCGATTCAGAAAAATCAAAGGTTTTAAAAGAATAATCGCCGTTTGCTTATTTATTACATGGCCCGAGGCGCCGGGATGACCTTTTTCGGCGCCGGAATCGTCTTTGTCTTCGTCCTCGGCGCGGACGACTCGCTCGCGACCACTTTCGGTAGCACTTTAGGCGCCGGTATAACCTTTGGCGCCGGAACGTTCACCTCACGCGTCACCAATCCTCTCGGTTTCGGCAGCGTCTTCAGGCTCGTCTTCATCTTCTCCTCCTCCTCCCCCGCCTCCTCTGTCCTTTCCAACTTTACCGCGTCGCGATTCGCCTCGCGAGTCCCCGCCGGTTCCTCTCCGCGCGGCGACGCATCACCCTCCACGCTCGCGTTCGCGAGTTTCATCGACACCGCGCTCAACCTCGCACTCTTCCGTCTCTTCGACGCCGTCGCCACGCCTCCGTCGTCTGATAATCCAATCCCGAACGCGGCGTCGCTTCCGCGTTTCGTTCCGCGAACGACGGCGCTCGGACTCGTCACGAAGAACGACACCGACGACGTCACCGTCGTCTCGTTCGGCGCGGACATGCTCCTGCGAGTGAAACGCGAAACGATGGCGTCAGTGCGTTTCCTTCATCGTCATGCATCGTCCGCCGCGGGGCGTTCCCGGGCGGCGTTCGCGAGTAATCCGAATTCATCAATCCAAGCGTCGTCTGTTCCCCTCTGGTTGGGTCCTTCCAATCGTCGCGTCTCGCGCGCGTCCAACCGCGTCATCACGCGCGCACGAACTCCCGCGGACGCGCGCGAGACGTCGCGACGCACCTCTCCCACCGACGCGCGCTCGACCGTCGTCGTCGTCGTCGTCGTCGTCCGGCGGCGACGGGTTGTGACGACCGCGCGCTCGGCGAGAAACCATCGGTCTTTGAACACGACCCCTATGCCAGTTTGACGGTTCATGACTCGAGAAATAGTGAACGAAAAGTCTGTTCGAGTTCCAAAAGCGATGCGAAGACGCACCCGTGAGTGACGGCGCGCGGTCGTCACACCGCGACGGACCGACGGACGGATAGGACGAGCGGAGGACGAGAGATGAGCGGTGTTCCGGGCCAACCGGTGCGTGGGGATGAGCGCGCGATGGATGCGCGAACGACGTTGATGACGAAGAAGGATGGAGTCGCAAATCTGAACGGGGTTTGACCGGAGTGATGAAGACGCGCGTTTCGTTCGTCGTCGTCGCGCGTTTCGTCGTCGTGAAACGGCGCGCCGCGCGGGCGAGATCGATGCGCGTGGTCGTGACGTACCCGCGCGTGGGTGAGAGACTGACGGTGTCGCGTTTCGTACGTTTGCGCGCGTGACAGTTGGATATTCCGGCGGATGGGGTCGTCGACCCGGAGGAGCAAGGACGCGCGAGAGAAGAAGAGCGGGCGAACGAAGAGCGACGAGGCGCGGCGCTGGCGAGCATTCTCGAACCGGCGGCGCGAGAGAGATGTGCGTGATGTCGATGCGTGCTCGCGGTTAGATTTCGGGCGATCGAGTTGTTTTTTTTAATCGTTCCGATTGACTGACGAACCAATCGACGCGTCGCGCGTCGCTCGCGCGTGCTTTACGACGACGCAGTGAGCAGAATCGCCATCGTTAAACCGGAAAAGGCGCGCGCGTTGGAAGATTCTATTCTTCGCGCCGCGCAGGCTGGTCGCGTGCACAAGGTGAGCGAACAGGCGCTTATTAGCATGTTAGAAACCGCCGCCGGCGGCGATTCGACTGGCGGTGGCCGAGTCGGAAAAATTAATTTTGAGCGACGACGAAACGCATTTGACGAAGACGACGAGATGTAAGGCGATGCATCCCATTCATCCTTTTTTATTTGTTTGGTGGTTTTCGTCGCCCTTTAGGATTTGTAATCGCACGTTGAGCTCGACATCGGGTTGTTCACGACGATACTTTGCGCTCGCCCAACAAAAAGCGCTTTCCAATCCAAGTCCAAAGCTTTACTTTATGACGCCCACCGATGCCACCGTTCGCGAACGACATCGGTGACGAGGAAGTCCACGCGCTCGAACGCGCGCTCGCGCACCTCAAGACGTTCCGAGGGCGCGACGGCGACGGCACCGACGACGCGAACGCGAAATCAAACTCGAAAGTGGTTGAATTGACTGCCGAAAACGATGCGCTTCGTCGAGAGCTCCAGGCGCTTCGTGCTCGGTCGAACGGCGACGGAAAACCGACGGTGTCCTTTGCCGACGACCTCGCTTCTACGAGCATGCACCGATCGAGCAGCGCAGAGGCGCTGTCGGCGAGCGCGAGCGAGGGAAGGCGACTCGCCGGTTTCCGGACAAAGTCGCACAAGTTTGTCGTGCGCGACTGTTCGTCGGGAGCGTTGAATCAAGCGACCGCTGATGGGGCAGCTGGGCGTGGAGACGTTGATGAGGACGCCCTCGCGCACGAGAGCGAGTTGGATGACGACCACGAGTATAAGAGCGATCCGTGTTCGCACGCGCGGGAAGTGAAGACGGAGACTCGGACGTTCGCTACAGCGGTGGACGAAGCAGATATCGATTCACCGACAGTGAATGCGTCGCGAACGCAGTCAAAGGCGGCGTTCGAGCTTGTGCTCGCAAATGATGAGGGTGTCGACGTGCTCGCGCCGGAGGATAGGAAGATTCGAACGCGACAAAAGGGGTTGCCGCATAGTAAATTTTCTTGGTTGGAACCGCCGCAAAACGCGCTCATTGTGAAGAAAATTCACGACAGCGCGGCGACGGAAATGATGCGACGCGCTATCGATGTTTTAAAGGCGAACAACGTGACGACGTGGTTGGAGTCGGCGGTTTGGGAAGAGTTTACCGATTTGCAAAAGGATTGCAAAACGTGGAACGAAAACGACGAGACGTTTAGAGTCGACGAAGTGATTGATTTCATCGTCGTCCTCGGAGGCGATGGTACCATTTTGTGGGCGTCGAAATACTTCCCAAAAGCGATGCCACCTGTCGTCCCCTTTGCCATGGGCTCGCTTGGTTTCTTGACGTCTCACAGGATTGAGGACATGGAGAAGACGCTGAGTAACGTGTGTTTAGGCGACTTTGCCATTTCAATGAGAAGTCGACTCGTCGCCAAGGTGGTCACCGCGGAGGGCGTGCACTCCAAGTGGCGGTACGTCCTGAACGAGGTGCTAATAGATCGAGGTCCGAAACCGGTCATGGTTGAGCTGAACATCGGAGTCGATGGGTATCATGTCACGACAGTCGCGGCGGATGGAGTCATTTTGAGCTCGCCGACTGGATCCACCGCGTACAGTCTCGCCGCCGGCGGTTCCATGGTGCATCCGGGCGTACCCGCCATGCTTATCACACCGATTTGTCCTCACACCCTGTCTTTCCGCCCCGTCGTCCTTCCAGATTCTGTTGTCGTCACCATTTCGTGTCCGGCGCGAGCTCGAAACACCGCCTGGGCCGCGTTCGATGGCAAGCACCAAACCGAGCTTCAACGCGGTGACAGCGTCGTCGTCCGCGTTGCTGGATTTCCTGTACCGAGCGTGTGCAATGCGAGCGAAAATAACGATTGGTTCGCTGCGGTGAAGCAAGGGTTACTCTGGAACGCCCGCGGCGCCGATCAAAAGCCATTTGACGAGCCAGCGCGATGACAAACACGTCGCTCCACGACAACTCCACACCGCCGCTCTATCGGGTTGTAACACTGTAATTCGTATTAATACATATATTCTTATCGATGTCCATCTCATACAACCAGTCTCATTCACGCGCGCGAGTTGACTCGACGCCCAAACGACGAATTCCATAAAAAAGCGCTTCAAAGGCTGCATCTTTATCCATCGACCCTCACACCCACCCACCCTCGGTCGTCACGACCATGAGCACCAACGCGGTGGGGCAGGTACAACCGAGCGGTCCGGCCGCTTGGAAAGGTTTCGCCAGCGGATCCCTCGGCGCGATGATGTCTGGCGCCGTCACGCACCCGATCGACCTCGTCAAGGTGCGCATGCAACTCCACGGCGGCGCCAAAGCGCCCGGCATGTTCGCCACCGGTGCTCACGTCCTTCGCCAAGAGGGCGTCTTCGCGCTCTACAAAGGGCTCTCGGCGTCGCTCATGCGCCAGGCATCCTTCATCGGGACGAAATTCGGCGCGTACGACGTGTTAAAGCGCGCGCTGAGGGAACCAGAGGTGGACGGCGCGGACGCAAAGTTGCCCTTTTGGAAGATGACGCTGTGTGGCATCGGTGCGGGCGCGATCGGTGCCGCGGTGGGTAACCCGGCGGATTTGGCCATGGTGCGAATGCAGGCGGATGGGCGGTTACCGGCGGAACTTCGTAGAAACTATCGAAACGGGATGGATGCGTTGATTAGGGTGACGCGAGAGGAAGGGCCGGCGGCGCTGTGGAGAGGGTGCGCGCCGACGGTGAATCGAGCGATGATCGTCACGGCGAGTCAGATGGCGGTGTACGACCAAGCGAAACATTACATACTGGATCACACGTCGATGGAAGATGGGTTGATGACGCAGACGGGGGCGTCGTTCGCGGCGGGCGTCGTCGCGGCGTTGACGTCGAATCCCATCGATTTGGCCAAGTCGCGTTTGATGAGCATGAAGGCGGATGAGCAGGGTAAAATGCCGTACACCGGGACGTTCGATTGCATCGCAAAGACGGTTCGGCGCGAGGGCATCTCCGCCGTGTACAAGGGATTGGTTCCGACGACGGCGAGGCAGGTGCCGCTCAACATGGTTCGGTTCGTCAGCGTCGAGTATTTCAGACGCGTCCTCGAACCGCTTTGATTTATTGTTGCTTTATTTCAGTTGGCGACATCTCGCGGCTTTGGCTCGCGTATTCTTTTCTTTAGCACCACTAGTTCGTATTGTTTTCGTACACATCATTGATTCAATTCACGCGGTACTCTTTTCGCCTCTCCGACGCGTCTTCGTTCTCGAACACACAAAAGCGCGAGTCAACCGACTCGACAACCGCACACAGACCCACGCTCGCGTTGGCTGTCGGCATGTCCGCCTCCGTCACCGCCACGGATGAGCTGGAAGACTTGGCGCGGGAGATTTACGAGCGTCGAGCCTCCTTCGACGCCTCCACCGGCGCTTCCGTCGACGCACTCAGTCGCGAAGCACACGTGGATTATTTACTGAGTGGGTTGCGAACGCTCCCGACTGGGTTCACCGAACTCGACGCGAGCCGAGCGTGGATCGTGTACTGGTGCGTGCACGGTCTAGCGCTCTTGGGCGTCGATCTGCCGTCGCGAGACGCGACGCTGGCGTCTGATTGCGTGCGGTTTTTGAAGAGTTGTAGAGCGAGCGACGCGACGGGGGCGAGAGCGTGTTTCGGATTCGGAGGCGGGCCGGGGCAAATGCCGCACGTCGCGACGACGTACGCGGCGACGTGCGCGTTGATGACGATTGGAACGGATGACGCGCGGAGTGTCATTGTGAAGGATGACATGTATGCGTTTTTGTTGTCGCTCAAGGATGAGGCGAGCGGCGGTTTTCGCGTACACGACGGCGGGGAGAGCGACGTGCGAGGATCGTACGCCGCGTTGGCGGTCGCGCACGCGTGCGGTGTGCTCGACGAGAAACTCACGAGGGGAGTCGGGGAGTTCGTCGCGCGGTGTCAGAGCTATGAAGGCGGAATTGGGGGTGAACCGCGGGGCGAGGCGCACGGCGGTTATACGTTTTGCGGCTTGGCGGCGTGCGCATTGGCCGACGCCGCGGATGCGCTCGATTTGGGCAACCTCGAGAGATGGCTCGCGAATAGACAAGGTGAAGTCGAAGGTGGATTCAACGGGCGAACGAACAAGCTCGTGGATGGGTGTTATTCATTCTGGCAAGGCGGTTGCTTTCCTCTGTTGGAACGATGCAGTGAAGAGTTACTATCGCAGTTTATTTGCAGGAGTGGCAGGGCGGTTTCGAGGACGGGCGCGTCCGAGCTCGACGATGACGGCCAGCACGGCGCGGTGCAACGACCGCGATCGATGGGGATATGCGCGGCGACGGTTTTCCCGCCCGACCCTAGCGAAATTTCTTCACCGTTTGCGAGCGGCGCGCTGCAAGGCTGGATTTTGGGTTGTTGTCAATCCGAGAACGGTGCGGGAGGTTTACGCGATAAGCCTGGAACCGGTCGTGATCACTATCACACGTGCTACTGTCTCAGTGGTCTGAGTTTGGCCCAGCACCACGGTCGTTGCGGGGCGATTGAAGTTCTCGGTCCAGAGTCAAACGTGCTCGTAAACATCGAACCCATTCTCAACGTGGTAAAACACAAGTACGACGCGTGGATGTCGCACAATTAGACCCAGGAACCATCGTGGTCGAATGGAATAGCTATCTAGAGAGTTGACTTTGTATTCGAATATGCTAGAAAGAATGAGTGTCGCTATTCACTAATCACTAAGTAGGAACGCCGCCTCGTCATCCCGCGCGTTCTCGTCGCTTTGCCGACGCCAACTGACTCACCACCGCCAGCGCTAACGTCGCAAACATCGGTTTCACGAACAATTGGCGGTTCGCTTCGTTTGTCGCCTTGACATCGTTCGCCTCCTCTTCACCGACGTACGTCAGCAAGTGATCGAAAGTGTGCTCCTTCAACGCCGTCTTGACGTACGAGTCGCGTTCCTCAACCTTTTCTTCGCTCTGCTCCAGTATCCACTTTTCAAACAAGTTTCGAAAAAACAGAATTTTCGCGTGAATCTGCACCTTGGAAATCACTTTACACTTACCCGCGTCGCCCTCCACGTCGACGTAGCGCTCTTCGACGAGAAAGTTCATGACGTTGGCGCCGATTCGCGGAACCACGCGCGTGCGACGACTCAGCGTCTCTGGATCGAAATCCGAGTACTCCGTGTACGCCTGAGACCGCTGTGCGAACCGCGCCATCCATTGCGGAAGTCTGAGCGTCGGTTCGGAGTACGCACGACGCCGCAGCGCCCTCGGTTGCGGGAACTCGTCGACGTTGTTCCAAATCTTCATCTTTAACCCGTGCAAGTGCACGTCGCGTTGAAACGCGCTGGATAGCATTAGGTCGTAGTACTGCTCCTTGGTGATGTCATAGACGGTTTCGTACGTCGCCTCACGCATCGTTCCCGGTCGATCTCGAGACGGGACGAGGAGCACCGCGGCGAACACGAGGCGGTGACTGAGGTGTCTATATTTACCGCGACGCGTCTTTGGTGACGGATGGACGCGATGCACGAGAGGTGCCGGTCGCACCGTGCGTTCAATAACAGTCTATCGGTAATATTTATTGAATAACCGTCTCTCTAGGTACAAGTTAGTGTTACTTTTCGTCAAGCTCTCGCTCTCGTTCTCGTTTTCACTCGGATGTGAAACTCGGCTTCGCGCGACGCGTCGTCTTGCTCTCGACAATGTTGAATCAAGCCTTGACGTCAATCTTTCTCGCCAACGGCACATCGTCATCCGAATCGTCGTCATCCGCGACAGCCTTCGCCGCCTCCTTCGGTTCCTTTTTAACCTCCGCCTTCGGCTCAGTCTTCACCTTTTTAATGACGAGCTTTGGAACGGCCTTACCCTTGCTCTTCAGAAACCTCTTGTACGCGTCTCTCTGCGCCTCTGGACTCTCCAACAGCCCGTGTTCCATCAACCAAACCTCCGCCATGACGCTCGACGGATTTTGCTTTCTCAACGACTCGTAAAACTTGCGCAAAGGATCCGTTTCATCCGGCGAATCTCTCTTTTGCCCAATCAAATCGTACTCCTTCTTCGGCGTCGCATCCGTCTTCTTCTTCGCCGCCGTCTTCTTCTTCGTCTTCTTCTTCTTCGCCGCCGTCTTCTTCTTTGCCGGCGTCGCCTTCTTCTTCGTCGCCGTCGTTTTCTTCGCCGCGGGCGCCTTCTTCTTCGTCGTCGACGTCGTCTTCTTCGGCGGCATGATGCGTTCGTTCGACAAAGCCTTTCGCTCGACCGATTCAAAAATCAAAAGTTAAAAGCCACGCGCCCCGGTCGCGTGTCACGCGCGATGCGTCCGCGAAATCCTTCCGTTGTCGTGACGGGCCCTTCTCTTCGCCGTGCACGCGTACACCGCGCGCGCGCGTCGTCCGTCGCGTCGCGTCGTCGTCTCGCGTCGTCTCGCGTCGCGCGAGTCAGCAACCCTTGAAGCCTGGGGCAACTAACCATACTGTTTAGTCATACTATCGTCGACGTTTGGGGTTCATGACTCGTCACTAGTCCAGGGGGTACGACGCAAAGTCGTTTCGATTCACACCCGACCCGACGACGACGCTCGCGGCGCCACACGCCGACGCGACGACCGCGCACACGCCCGACCGTCGCGAACGCGTCCAGAAAATTTCCCCGCATCTAATCATGCGCGAGTTCACCGTCCCGCCGACGTTCGCGTCGCTCGCGGGGCGCGATGCAGAGACGGGTGAATACGACGCGAGCGTTGAGACGCCGCACGTCTTCGTCAAGAAGCCGCTCGACGTCGCCGGGATGTGCGCCGATGAACGCGCCGATGAGGTCGAGGCGTGCGTTCGGGCGCTGTGTGACGGGGAGGCGGAGGATTTGGTGACGAATGACGACGTCTTGGGGGCGGCGTACGGGTTGTGTTGGTGCGTGCGTCTGTTCGTTTGATTGAAAATGATTTCGTGTCGACTCGTGCGCGCGCGCGTAACTCCCTGACTGATCGATCGATTGATGGTGTCTAACCGTGCAGGCAATTCCTCGACCTCACGCCGGTTGAGCGAATCCGACTGATTGATGCGTTGTGTTCCAACTTGAGCGTGCTGAGCGCGAGCGTGACGGCGCTCGTCGTCGGAGGCGCGGGCGCCGTCGAGGAAAACGCAGAAACCATGGCGAGTTATCGTCAAGCGCTCAAGGTGTACGCGACGTTTATCTTTCATGCGTGTGAGATTTGTGAAAAGGAAGCCAAGGAAAACGCGGCGATGGCGGTGGCGGAGAAGCCGGCGCCGGGCGCAAAGGGCAAGGGGAAAAAGTCATCCAAGCAACAACTCGTCGAATGGAAGTGGGATGAACAGCGCGAGCGAATCGTGCACGTCATGGCGGGGGCGCTCGATATCGATCTTTGGCAAGTTTTCAGACCGAAACAACCGGAGGAAGATTTCCTTCGACTCTTTGTTCGTCTCGGTTCGATGTGTCTGGAAAATCCGGCGGCGCTGAAGAGCAAGGTTACGAAACAAGCGACGTTTCAAATGCTCGGTTCGTGTGCGCTCAAGTGGGGACAGCTCGAGCAAGTCACGACGGCGTTGATTCACTTGTTGAACAAGTACGAACATCTTCCCGGTCCGATTGCTGAGCTCGCGAGTACGGCGGCGGACAGATTTGAGAACGCGCATCTCGCCGCGGCGTTGATTCGTGAAGTCGGCCGAGTCGATCCGTACGATTACAAGCTTCAGCAAGCGTCTGATGCGGTCGGCGTTCGATGCGTGGGTAACTTTCTGAGCGAAATCGCCGAACGCATGCCGAAAACGACGATGACGAACATGTCTGTGCTCATGCCTCACCTCGACGGCGAGGCGTACTCGTTGCGTTCAGCCATCGTCTCCGTCCTCGGTCATCTTCTCATCTCTCAAAAAGATGTCGTCGCCGTCAGCGATCATCACGACAACGCCACCGCGCCACTTCTCCGTACTAAACAAGGGTTTTTGGACCTTTTGGTTGAGCGCGTGCACGACACGAGCGCCTTTACTCGCGCTCGAGTGTTGAACACGTGGGCCACCATGGCAGAGGCCAAGGCTATCCCGCTGTCGCACTGGCTCGTCGTCACCGATCTTGCCATCGGTCGATTGAGCGATAAGGGAGCTCTCGTGCGCAAGGCTGCGATGGGTCTCTTGGCGACACTTCTCGGTTTCAACCCGTTCGCTCCACAGTTACCGTCGGCGACGTTTGCCGAGTCGCTCAAGGATTACGAAGCCAAGCTCGCGTCGATGACTCCGCCGCCTGAAGAGAACGCGGACGAAGAGAACGCGAACGAAGAGACGAATGAAAGTGAAGAAAAGACTGAGGTTAAGCAAGAGGAGGATGCGGCGCCGCAACAAGGTGACGCGAACGCCGCCGTACATCTCAACGGCGGCATCGAGGCTGTCAGAACCATGGTGGCGGCGTTGAAGACTGCGCTCGGTTTCACCGTGCAACTTTCGAGTACGGTGGCCAACTTGTGCAACTTGCTAACGTCTTCCGTCGCATCTGATGTTACCGAGGCGATCGGTCTGTTGGTCCGCATGCGTCAGTTCAACGTCGACGGTTCCACCGAAGGCGTGCGAAGACTACTCGGTTTGATTTTCGCACGCGATCAAGTTATCAAGGATGCTGTCGTCGAGGCCGTCGACGTGCTCTACTTGTCGAACGCCGAGACCCCGATGGTCGCTGCCGCCGGTCTGAGCGAACTCGCCGCGACCGCAGCTCTCGGCGAGCTCGCGTCTCTCGAGGATGTGCTCAAGGCGCTCGTCACCTCTGGGCGATTGTCGCCGAACGGCGGCATCATGAAGACCCTGTGGTCCAACGTTTCCAGTGACGAATGTTCCAACAACCGCAAGGCTGCCGCATTGAACATTTTGTCCATGTGCGCTCGCACGAGCCCTGAGATTATCCAAGGACACTTGGGCACCGTGTGCGCCGCCATCGACGCCGCACTCTCTGGCGAAAAGAAGTCTCCCATTCTGTGCAGAGCCGCGTGCTTCGCGCTCACCGTCGTCCGAGGCAAAGATGGTGAACCTTTGGAACTCAACCATCCAGTGTTTGGCGCATTGGCCAAGGTGCTCCACCCGTCGGCGCCGCTCGCCGGTCGCGCTTGGTTCCCGTCTGCTGAACAGGCCATTTCGGCGCTCTACTCTCTTCACCCGGACCCGGAACATGCGTCTTCGGAAGTCATCAAGGCGTTCGCCTCGGCAACCTTCAACGGCAATTCGATGGATAAGATTCCGACCGCCGTTCTCGCGAGGTTTCTCTTCGTGCTCGGCGAAATTTCACTCAAGCATTTGGTGCACATTGAAAAGCTCGCTCGAGCCGTGAGACAGGCGAGAATCACACGCGACCGAAAGGCTGCGGAAGCGAAGGAAGCGGGCAAAGATGACGACCTCGCGGCAGCCATGGGTGAAGGCGCTGTCGCCGAGGACTTGTTGTTGGACGCCACGCGTGAAAAGGCGGAGGCTGAGCTGCTCGCCACAAAGAAGGGCGCCGCCCGCGGTTTGGTTGCCATTTACGCGCCGTTCGTCGTCCAGCTCTGCTCGCATCCGTCGGTGACCCAAGGACCGGAGCTTTTGCGAGGCTCCGCGCTCGCCGCGCTCACTCGCTTCATGGTCTTGGATGTCAACTTTTGCGAAGCTCACCTCAAGTTGGTGTTTACTCGACTCAAGGCGGAATCCGACAAGGGAACGCGCGCCGCGCTCTTGGTCGCCCTCGGTGATTTGGCCTTCAGATTCCCCAACGCCGTCGAGCCGTGGACCGAACATTTGTACGGCATCAAGGAATGGGGCAACTCGCTCCATGACTCTGACTCGAGCGTTCGTCAGCACGCCATTACGGTGTTGTCGCACCTCGTGTTGAACGACATGATGAAGGTGAAGGGGCACATCAGCGAAATGGCGAGATGTCTCGAAGATCCCGATCCTCGCGTCGCCGGCGTGGCTAAGCTCTTCTTCCATGAGCTCTCACAAAAGCACGGCAACCCGATTTACAACTTGCTCACGGACCTCCTCTCGAGATTGTCGTCTGATGCCGACATTTCACCCGAGGCATTCCAGCGCATCATGACTCGACTCGTCGGCTTCATCGACAAGGATAGACAAGCCGAAGCCATCTGCGAGAAAATGTGTGCGAGATTCCCCGAGGCGGTGCTCGCCGAGACGTCCAAGCCGGCGAGAGACATTGCATTTTGCATCTCCCAGCTCAACCTCAGCGAACGAGCGTTTAAAAAGTTTGTCGACGCTTGGAAGCTCTACGAAGGCGCGTTGTACGATCACGAAGTGCACGCGTGCTTCGTCTCGATGTGCGTCAAAGCGAAGCGCGCATCCAAGCCCGAGGTTCGTCAATTCGTCGAAGCTTTCGAAACAAAGCTCAACGAGGCGCACGTCGAAAAAGCTGCAGCGTACAACGTCTCTGCGAGAGCTGAAGGTAGAGAAACGGTGGAAATTACCGAGATTCAAAAGGAGGAGGAAATGGCCGAGGGCGAAGATAAGCCTGAAATCGTCGAAGGCGAAGCGACGGACGCGGCTGAAGAGGCGAGAGAAGGAAACGATGACAACGCGGCGACGACGACGGGTGACGAACCGGTTGAATCGAAGACGCTCGTGGTTGACGACGACCAAGAAAATGTCGCTCCGGAGGAGGAACGGCTCCTCAAGGTGGCGACGCCGAGTCCCCCGAGACGCTCGAGAAGAGCTGCCGCGTAAATTACCGCACCCTAAAACACGACACGATGTGATATACTCAAGTTTTATAAGTTTAATACCATTAAAACTCCAATACGATGCTACAGTAAGAATGGCCGGCTAGTTTGTAATGTAGCGGGTTGAGTGAAACGAAACAGTTTTAATTGATGCGTGAAATGTCGCGACCGAAAAGCTTGGTTCTCACCATGTCCGCGGCGACGAGTAAGACGTTACGCGGAGAGACTTGAGAGATGGTCTCGAAGGACTTCCAGATGAGACCAGCGGCGACACCCTTGACGATGGCAAAGCCCGGGATATCGGCAACGGCGGCGTCCTTGCCGATGTACGCAAGGGACCCCTTGTGGACGTAGTCGAATCGCGCTTCTCCTCGCGTAATCTTCTCGTCATCACCCGCACACTCGTTGAAGAAGGCTGCAAGGTACTCGCCCTCTTGCTTGGCAACCTGTGCAGTCGCCGGAAGCGCGCGAAGACCCTTGTCGACGTCTTCGAGCATGGATCGAAACTGCGGGTACGTCATGCGATCGGAACCCAAAGAAAATTGCTTGAAGACGTCGTCGACGCGGTTGTAAATTTCCTCCAAGTGCGGGAACTCTTCCATGCCGCTCGAGAGCGCTTGCTTAACCTTATCCTTGGAAAGATCAATCTCGCAGTCGCCATCCGGGGTGCACTTGGCCGCTTCGCGGTAGAGTTCTTCCGCCTTGGCCAACGAACGCGGACGCTCGATGGTGGCGCAGTCGCCCACAGCGAAAATGGTACCGTTGCTCCCCTTGACGCGCAAGTTTTTATCCGTGAGAAGGGATCGCTTGTTTTCTTGCGAACCCTCAGGAAGGGAATCGATAATCTTTTCACACAGCGGGTTGAGCTTGATGCCCGTGCACCAAACGGCGAGACCAAACGGAACCTCGCGCACGTTGCTACCGTCGACGTCAGAAATCACCACCGCGCCATCCTTCACCTCCTTCACCGCCGCGCCGAGCAAGCACGTAATGTTCGCTCTCTTGAAGAAATCGGTGGCGTACTCGGCGATGCGTCTGTCGTACGCCGACAAAATCTTTTCTTGAAGATCGATAATTTGAATGCTGACGTCTTCGAGCAACCGACGCGGAAACGTCTTGGCGACGTCTTGGTACACCATGTCGTACAACTCCGCCGCGAGCTCAACCCCCGTAGGACCGGCGCCGATGACCACAAACGTCAACAGCTCTTTAATCCTTTCCTTCGGCACTCCCGGAAGCGTCGCGCACTCGAACCTCTCATTCACCTCGCGTCGAAACCTCGCCGCGTCTCCGATTTCCTTGAAGAACATCGCGTTTTCCATCACGCCCGGCACGCCGAATGTATTAGGCACCGCCCCGACCGCCGTCACGAGATAATCGTACTCGAGCTCAAACGTCTTCCACGCCTCGCTCGATTTCAGTTCCTCCTCGTCTTGAAACGTGTGATCGGACCCGCGGCAGAGCACCGTTTTTTTACCCGCGTCCACGCCCAACGCGTTCGCTTCAAAGTACTTCCACCCCTTGGCCGAGATGGGCCTACGAATCGGTTCCACGATGGACCGGTCCTCCACCGCCCCCGTCGCCGCTCCCGGGAGCAACGGCGTGTACAAAAAGTAATTCCTCGGCGACACGAGCGTGACGTCGTACGGCGCCGAGGCTTCGAGCGCCTTGACGAAGCTCACCGCGCCCCACCCGCTGCCGAGAACCACGACGCGCTTCTTCCCGGGCGTTCGTTCTTGCACCCGCGACGGCTCCGTCGTCGTCGCGGACGACGCGGACGCGCGAACGACCACCGAGGAGGGGCGTCGTCGTTTACACTCGGCGCGCATCGACGACGGCGTCGTTCGCGCGTCGGTCGGCGTCGTCGGCTTGGACGTCGGCATCGGAGTCATCATCATCATCGCGATTTGACAACGTTCGAGCGGCTCGTCGGGTCACCGTCACGAACGATCGATCGACACAACCGACGGGAATGGAACGCGCGAACGATCGGCGCGAACGATCGGCGGCGGGCGGTTCGCGCGACGGCGCTCGTCGCGTACGTCGGCGGCGTCGACTGCGGACCGGCGCGAGGGCACCAGCCGCGCGCGAACCGCGTGGATCGACAAAAAACCCGCGTGTGTTCGTTCGTGTCCACGCCCTAAAGTTGAGAGGTCCAAGAATTCCTATATCGGAACTTACTTCGCGTGTGATACTACGATATAGTATTTGAGAAAAGTGCTTCTTTTGTGTGGTACTTGTGCCCTAAGTATATTAGGGTTTAGTTAGGGTTTGGGCGCCGCCGGTTTCTTTCACAGAGAAAGTTGCATTGCCGCGACGACGGACGCGCGTCACACGCCGACGAGCGACGGAGCTCGGAGACGGACGGGACTGCTCGACGACGACGACGACGCGCACACAGACGCATGTCGTCCGCCGCCGGTGACGACGCCCCGCGGGATTACGCCGCGGCGGCGTTAAAGTCTGGGTACGACGGTAGCGTCCAAGGCGTCGACGGCCGACGGTACGCCGTCGACGCCGACGCGTCGGCGTATTACGATGAGATCGCGTCCGCGCTCGCGGCGACGCGCGCGAAGATTGAAGCCGGGGACGCGGACGCGGCGGATGAGCTCGTCGCGATCGGATCGAACGCGTTGGAGGGCGCGGACGGGGCGGAGTGCGCGTTGAGCATGGATGCGAAGTGTTCGCGGACGTTGGATGCGTGTTTGCGGTGCGCGAGCGCCGAGGCGTGCGTGGGGTTTTTGAAGAATTGCGGCGAGGTCACCGATGGAAGGGGCGGGGGGTTTTACGTCTTGTCCAAGTCGTTGTTCGGGTCGAGGGTGTTGGAGACAGCCATGGGGACGCTGGCGGAGCGGTACTTGAGGAGGACGCCGGGAGAGGAGGACGCGGACGAGGGCACGACGACGACGACGGCCGAGGCGTTGAGACGGGACGTGTTGGAACCGATGGCGAGAGAACTCTCGGAGAATGCGATCGATGTGGCGTTCGATAAACGCGCGAGCCCGGTGGCGAGAAAGTTTTTGGCGTTGTTGGCGGGTCGCGCCGACGTCGGCGCGAGCAAGGAAATCGCGCAAGGCGGCGGCGGCGGTAAGAGACCCCCGGGTCGAGCGGGAGGATCCAAGGCGAGCGATGGGAAGAGTTTAGCGGATAAATTGCGCGGTGGAACCTCGGTGGCTGGGAAGTTTACCGGTTCGCTGTCGACGTCGTACAGATTTAACGACGAGTTGCGCAAATTTTCCGACGCGGTGCTCGCCGCGGTGGAGCCCGAGCTTTGGAATTTGGTTGAGGATACCTGCGGGAGCGCGCTGCTTCAGGCGGTGCTCAAGGCGCACGAAGGGGACACTGAGGCTTTGAACTGGATCATTCCCGGTTTGCTCGGATGCGCGCCCGCGGAAGGTACGGCTGAGGGTGAGCTCTTGGCGGATGCGCAAGAGTGGGACGTGAAGAATATGATGCAGTCGCGGGCGGGATCGCACTTGATGGAAGCCATCCTCGCCGTCGCGCCCAAGGGTTTGTTTAACGAAATTTACCGACGATTTTTCCGAGACAAGCTCATCTCCACGGCGAAACATCCAGTGTCAAACTTTGTCTTGCAGGCGTTTCTCGCCGCGACAAAGGATCAGGATCACGTGACGAGCGCGCTTCACGAGTTGTCTCAAGTATTCGGGACGCTTCTGCACGAGAAGCGCTCGGGCGTCGTCGCCGCCATCTTGGCTGCGTGCGCGAGGATGAACATTGCCGAAAAGGACGCGGCCAAGGCGCTCGCGCGCGGACTCACGCTCAAGATGGAGGCGAGAAAGGAGGGACGATCGCAGCTCGCGCCGGCGCTCTTTTGGCTCGATACGCCCAACTACGGACGGTGCTCCGTTCTCGGCAGCGCCATGTTCCAAACGTTGTTCAAGTTTAACGCTGATTCAGTTCCAATGTTCTCCGAAAGCCTGGTGTCGATGACGGATGTTGAAGTCTTCAAGGTTTGTCAAGACAGCGCTGGGTCGAGAGCCATCGAAGCGTTCCTGGGCTCGCAGTCGCAAAAGCACAAGCTGAAGAAAGAATTCATCTCCAAGCTCAACGGTCGCTGGGCCCAGCTCGGACTCTCCCCTGTTGGTTCCCACGTCTTGGAGGCGTGCTATCGCGAGGCGGACGCTCGCGGAAAAGAGCTCATCTTGAGCGGCTTGGCTGGCCAAGAGGGTCCGCTCAACGCGACGCGACACGGTCCCTATCTCATGCGACGTCTCGGCGTGACGCAGTTCAAGGCTGCGCCCGATCAGTGGGCGAAGAAGCAGCAGACTGCCGAGAACATGATGAGTGAATTCGAAAAGGAGTTTGGTGGAGACGAACCTGTTGCCAAGAAGCGCAAGGAGCCCGAACGACCCGCGGAAGAGCGAGACGAAGTCAAAAAGGAGAAGAAGGAAAAGAAGGAGAAGAAAGAGAAGAAAGAGAAAAAGGAAAAGAAGGAAAAGAAGGAGAAGAAAAAGTAGGCTGCTTAGAAGGCATGTTGTCATTAACAAGCGAACAAGGTTTAAAATTAAAAAATGTGCGTGTTTAATCCTCGGAGAAGGCTTGGCTCATGTCCTTGGTGCTCATGTCAGCCTTCGCCTTGCCCGCGGCAGCCTTGATGGCTTCCTCGTCGTAAAGCGTCGGCATGTTGCCCTTGACGAGCTCGGTGAGGTCACCGGCATCGATCAAGTTGCACTGCGCGTGCTGGAGCATCAAGTGATCGACGAGAACGAGCGCCGCCATGGCTTCCACCATGGGCACGGCGCGCGGGACGACGCACGGATCGTGTCTGCCGCGAGCTTTGAGCTCCGTCTCGACACCGTCACGGTTCACAGTGTTTTGCGCTTGGGTGATGGTCGACGTCGGCTTGAAGGCGATCGTCATCTCGATCATCTCACCGTTGGAAATACCGCCTTGGATGCCGCCCGAACGGTTGGTGCGCGTGCGAAGACCCTTTGCGTTGTCCATGTAAAACTCGTCGTTGTGCTCGCTACCCTTTTGAAGCGTACCCTCGAATCCGCTACCAATCTCGAAGCCCTTTGTCGCCGGCAAGCTGAGCATAGCCTTGGCCAAATCGGCCTCGAGCTTATCGAACGCCGGCGCGCCCAAACCTCTCGGCGGCGACCGAATGACGCACGTCACCACGCCCCCGCAAGAGTCACCCTTGACGCGAACCTCATCGATGGCGTTAATCATCTTGTCCGCGCATCCTTGATCCGGGCAACGAACGATGTTAGACTCGATATCCTCCATCGTCATCGTCTCGTGGTTCACCGCCGTCGCCTTGACGTCGCGAACGGCGCTCACGTAGGCCAAAATTTCCGTGCCCGCCACCTCCTTGAGCACCTTCTTGGCGATCGCCCCGGCAGCGACCCGACCGATAGTTTCCCGGGCGCTGCTTCTACCACCACCAGCGATCGCCCGCACGCCGTACTTCATGTCGTACGTCGCATCCGCGTGCGACGGGCGATACGCCACCGCGATTTCCCCGTAGTCCTGGCTTCTCTGGTCCTTGTTTCTCACCAACACCGCCAACGGCGTCCCGAGCGTCACCCCATCCAGCCCGACCCCGGACAAAATCTCACACGAATCTTCCTCGTTTCTCGGCGTCGTGATCCGGCTCTGTCCCGGGCGACGTCGGTCCAACTCAAACTGCAACTCCTCGCGCGTAATGTTCAGCCTCGGCGGCACGCCATCCACGACGCACCCGACGCCACCACCGTGCGATTCACCGAACGTCGTGACGCGGAAAATCCGACCAAACGTGTTCCCGGCGCGAGTCTTCGTCGCGTCGCCGCGTCGCGTCGCCGGGACGGCGCGTCGCGTCGTCGCCTTCAACACCGGGCTTTGGTTTTCGTGATTGTGTCGTCGCTTTTCACCACCAGAAACGCGCGCTCGCGTCGCGTGGACGCGCATCGCGTGGATGGAAACAGCCATGCGTACCGACGTCTCAACCGCGCGGGTTTACTCCCCGCTGTATCGACCGCCGATGCGTCGTCGAGCGTCGCGTAGTGCCAATCGACGGGACCCTAAGGCTAAGGGTTTATCTCCAGTCGGTGATACTTTATGTATGTGTAAACAGTATGACTCACGCCCGACTCGCACCAATCGGCATCGGCACGACGGCACACGACGACGCCGCGCGCGACGACGCGCGTCGCCGCGGTCGACCAAATGCGCGCGACTCGATCGCACTATCGCGTCGCGACCGTCGGGCGTCCTCGGCGGCGGTCGCGCGATGTCAGGCTGCGCGCGACGACGCGGGAAACGGGTCCGACGGTTACGCGACGCGAAGCTCTGTTGACGACGACGACGACGACCGTGACGACGCTCGTCGGCGCGTCGGTCGGATCCCGCGCGTCGGCGAACGAGGACGACGACGAATCCGACGCGGCGTCCGGTGACCGTCGTCGTCGTCGCGCGCTTCGCGTGGGTGATGGTCCGGGTGAGTACGCGACGGCGAACGCGGCGCTCGCCGACGCCGAGCCGGGCGACGCGGTGCGCGTGCGAGACGGGGCGACGCTCGATGAGCGAATCGTCGTCGACGTGGACGACGTGACTATTGAATGCGAACGGCGGGGTGGGAGCTTTACCGTCAGGCACTTCACGGAGACGCCGTACGAGAGCGTGATTGAGATACGGAGTCGCGGGGCGCGCGTGAGCGACGCCGCGTGCGAGCACTCGTCGAAGAGCGTGGCGAATAATTACGGTTTTTTCGTCGTAGAAGGCGCGAGCGCGACGCTTGATCGGGTTCGCGTGCGGTCTAAAACTGGGAGCGCGTTCGGGGTGGAAGGGGCGAGGGTGACGATGACGGAATGCGATGGGAGCGCGTGCGCGAGTCACGGATTGGTTTGTTTGGGCGATTCGAGCGGAACGCCGGCGAGCGGCGCCGTCACCGCGACGTCGTGCGTCTTTGATAAGAATGGCGGAAACGGCGCGCTCGTGCGAGGAGGTGCGGTGGTGGAGATGGATGGGTGTTCGTTTAGCGATAACGGGCGATACGGTCTCGACCTCATAGATTGCGAGGGGGTATTGCGACGTTCTTCGGCGGAGAGAAATCGTAAAGGCGCGTACTCGGCGAGCAGAGGCGCCGAGCGATTCGTAGATTTAGGAAACCTCGCGTGAGATCGCGCGCGACAACACGCGTTTTGTACTAGCATTTATGATTATTCATTACACGTCGCACGCGCGCGCGACAGGGAAAGAAACCAACGATAGAAATCAACGCGCTACTCCAATCCAATCTGTTGTACACCACACACAAAACAACGTCTCCCGCTACACCTTTGGAAACCAGGACGGCACCCGCGCCGCGTAAGCGTCGTAATCTGGAAACATCCTTCTCAAGTGCGCCTCTTCGTACGCGATTCTCCGAACGAAATACCTATAAATGACGACGGCGAACCCGACCGCGCACGCCGGATTTCCCAAAACCACCTGCGTGCCGACGGCCCACGCGAACCACCCGAGATACCCGGGATGTCGCGCGTACGCGTACGGCCCATCCACCACGAGCACGTGTCTCGGCCGTCTAAACGTCTGCACCACGTGCGTAAACGCCCCACCCGCGGTGATCATCGCGTATTTACGAAGCCATTCACCAAAGACGCAGAGAAAGACGCCGACGGCAAAGCACCGCTCCAACGCGCGCGTCTTCGCCTCTTCAAACACCGCGAGCTCCGTCTCAAACTCCACCACCGCGAGCGTCATCGCGACGCAGTAGGGTTTGGAAATCAAGAAGGATCTCCAACCGACGTTCCCGCGGTCGTACCGCACCGCGAGCGCGAATTCGGAGAGGTGAAAGTGCGCGAGAAGAATGTAAAAAGTGCGCAGGGCGAGAACCGTTACGTTTGATGACGTAGACGACGCCGCCGGCGGATACGACGACATCGCCTCCGTGGGTTCGTTCGGCGTTGTAAATCGAAAGAAGACGGGTGGAACCGATGGTCGATGCGTCGCGCGAGACTGACTGGCGGCGGCGAGCGACCGAGTGAGGAGGGTTCGTGTTCACCCACCCCAACAACTTTTTTGGAACTCAACGCAAAGGGACGGATTGAGATCACTCACAGCGCCATTCGTGGGACGACGACGACGACGTGGCGATACGATTATTGAAGTGGACACGCACGTTTTATTAACACCATGCTGGTCCATGCATTTGACCCCTCGCTGTGTCTTTTATGAGAGTTGTTCGATGAGCTCGCCGACCATCTTCGCGACACGTCGAGGGAGTACATCTTCCGCTGAAATATCAGCCCAGCTCTCGAGCTGTTTACCAGTGCGTCCCGCGTACGTCTCTATCCGCTGGGATACACCTCCGTAGCCGCTACTTCCAGTCACATCGCTCAAATAAGTGAAGCTCTCGATCAACATTTCATTCACCGGACGACGGGCGCGCGACGGAGCGCGACACATGCTTAGCCCCCGAAGAAGAAGAAGAAGAAGGCGAAAACTGCGGGTATCCTCCTCTCCGTGATTCCCACCCTGTGATTCCCGCTCACTCGGCGATGCCGGCTTGATCACGCGCACCACCGCGATCGCCTTTAAAAACGCGTCAATCTCTCTCGACGCAATCGCCTCTTCGAGTTCAACGGCGAGTTGAGTCTTCAAGGCGACTACCGAGCGCTCGAGTCCCATGATGTCCGCGTACACGCGCAACAACCCGCGCTGCGTGTACGCGGGTTCCAGCCGTGCTTGCAAATCATACTGGTACGCGTCGTGACTAGAAATCTCGAACTCTTCGAACAACTTTCCGTCCAAATCATCCTCCGAAACTTCACCCTCCGAAAGTTCAGAAAGTCCGAAAGTTCCGGTACGTTCACGATCGCGTTCGAGGTATACGCGCAACAACTCGTTCTCTATGGTGGCGCGTTCTAACTCTGCTCGAGTCTCCGCGTCGTCCATCGTTCGGGTCGTTCCGTTCCGTCGTCGCGCGCGTTGTGACGTGCCCGTTTTCGTCGTCAGTCGTGAAACTAGGCACCCCAAGACGGGTTGGTGAGAGACTTTACTGGTGAAAAGTTGCGCGACTCGACTGAAAAAATTATGATTACTCATACTGGTAGAGAGTCGGCGCAGCGCGGAGGTGAACGCTATTCGTTGGACGACAAGATTGTGGATAGGACGCTTGAAGTAATCGGACAACGTTTGGTTGACGGTTTCTATTGCACTCTATTGAACGATGGCTTCGTCCGCCGAGTTACGTATGTAGCGCACGTAAAGTCACAAGTATGCCCTGCAGCTCTCCTTGGACGGTTTGTGACTGTTGAACATCTTGCGATGCTGCATCAGCGTCGCCGTTGTTATTTTGTACAGCTTTGAGTGTGGACGCTATTCCCCGCAGTGCGGCGTGAATGAGCTCATTTGGATCGGACTTGTACCAAATCTGAAATGCTTTGCATTTGCACTTGAAGGCTTGTCCGCGTACTCTCATGACAGCTGGTTGCGTTGCGTTGCGTTCATCCGAATCTTCTGCAAGCCTCAGTTCTCGCACTGCATCTTGCGCGCGTTCAACAAACGTTCCCGGTGTTAAATCCGAAGCGTCACAGCCGATGCAGTGTTGTGGGTGGTGAACTACGTGTTCACCTGACAACCAGCTTCCACCGTGTGCAACATATTCAGGCTTGCCGTCAGCTACAAGGCCAAGACGTGCTGATGATACCTGCGCTTGCTGATTGTGCCAGGTATTAATAGCATCCACAACTTCATCCACCAGCTCAATGTTATACTGAACCGACGTTGCCACTTTTCGTTCATGCTCACTCACTTTTTCATAAATCTCTTTTGCACTGGCATCCACTCCCTTTTGAAGTTCGTTAATTTGACTGATGAGCTCGTCTACCTCCTTGATCGTGCTTGAAAATGCGTTTTCCTCGGCAGTACGAGCGGTCGACCAAATATCCATCTTTGCTCGGGCCATGTGAATGGGTGACGTGGATGGATCCGAAGCAACGCTTGGGTCCATCGAGGGCGTCGTATCAAACTCTAGCCGAGACTTGACCTCTTGAATTTGTTTGTCAATCTCAGCGAGCGCAGCTGTATGCGTGACTTTCAGAGCAGATTTAAACGACGTGAGCATAGGAACATTCACTGGAGGGGTGCAGTGCTTTTTGAACGCATCGGTAGCGAAAAACGATTTGCTTTCCAGTAGTCGCATTCCTTTCGAGTTTGCAGCCTGTTTCAGAGTCTTCAGCTCTGCGCCGTTCAGCCACTTTGGTTGAAAACGCTCGTCTAGCGACAAACGAATGCCACTCCAGGAGACTGCATCGATGATTCCCATGTCGGAGCGGTTATCATTTTCCGCAACTGGCACTGGAGCGTCGCCGGCGCCGCCTTCAGCGCCCGTCGCGGAGATCGCGGTTGAACTCACAATCGCCGGAGGCGATTCCACAGTCTCTGCTTCGCGCTCCATCGCGCTCGAGCGCGCGCGAGAGACGGCACCGGCCGCGCGCCCTTATATCCTCAACGATATCCCGGCTTCGAGTTCACGCTCGCCGAGTTCAGCGTGAAGATCATCGCCGCGGTGAAAAGTGACAGCTGCTCTCCGCTGTGGTGCCTGCAAAGATGGCTGGCGAGACACGTTGCTCGCGCACGATAGCCCACTCGTACGAGTATTTCAAAATCACTATCGGTATTACGTGTTGCGGTGCGTGGAAAAACAATCTACCGTGATCTAATCTAATCTAATCAATGTTCGTAAACTCGGGCTTGAGAACCCAGGAAGAACCGGCGCCCTCTCGCGCGCTCGGCGACCGCTCCAAATCTGCGGCGAGCTTTAATAGCGAGCGGAAGAGTCCGTGTTGATGCGCCTGAATGCGGTCTTGGAAGGCGTCGATGACGAAACTCGTCGATGCGCGTCCGCCTCGAGCTTTGAGGAGTAAAATGATGTCTCGCATGAGTTCGTTGGCTTGCGATTCGTCGAGTCGAGCGCTGTCCAAGTCGTGATCGACGGCGCGCGCCGTCTCTTGTCGACGAGCGGCGATGCGATCCAACAGGGCTCGAGATCCGGATACTGAACCGACACCATTTGACGTCGTGGTCAAATTTGAGCGCGCGCTCGTGCGACCGAATCGACCGAGCGGAAGCGCCGTCGCGCTCGTCGTTTGAGGCGGCTGAGACCCGCCGCTCGCGGCGCCGCGCGAACCGGTCCACGTCGGCACGTGGACGGCAAGCCCGGCGCGCGAAGTTCGCGTGGACGTTCGGAGGGCTTCCGCCGCTCGACGCGCGACGCGATCTGCCTCGGCGTTGTACGCCATTCGATCGACTCCAGCAGCACCCATGATTTTGTCGTGGTTCATCGCAACTTGAATATTGCCGGAATCAAAGAGTCCTCGCAGAATTTGCGCGTCGCCATCGCCGCCGACGCCGCTCGTCGTCGCCTGCGAATCCGTATCCCGAGCGTTCTCTATTCGAATCTGTCGCTGCGGTCGTTTCGCCACGACGCCTTCAACCGTCGGATCCCATTCGTCGGCTTCGATTTCGCCCTCCTCCGATACGGTGTCCTCCATCTTGTCGACGTCGCCTCGCGTGATTTGTCCCTCTACCTCGGCAAAGAGCTCAACCGTTTCGATCGAACCCTTTTCCTCTCCGTTTCCACCCGCGGCGGCCTCATCAAAGGTGAACAAATCAGCCATGTCGCGCGCCTTGAAGAATCGACGTTGCTTGGGATCTTTGAGCACTTTACTCGTGAGAAACTCCTTGTAAATTTGTCGGTGATACACCTTTTCCTCAATCGTTCCCGCGGTGATGAGTCTGTATATCGTCACCTCCTTCTTTTGACCGATCCGCCACGCCCGTTCGCGCGCTTGCGCATCCGTCGAAGGGTTCCAATCTGGATCGTACAAAAGCACGCGATTCGCGCCCGTCAAGTTGACGCCGAGACCGCCGACTTTGGTTGTGAGCAAAAACGCAAACACCCCTCGATCTTCGTCGTTGAAATCATCGATGAGGGACATTCGCGCCGCGATGGATGTGTTTCCATCCATTCGGCGGTACGTGTATCCCGTCTGCGCCACCGCGCTTTCGATAATGTCGAGCATTTGCTGCGTTTGACTGAAAATCAAGCATCGATGCCCCTGCTCGCGCCACAACGAAAGAATTTTCAGCGTCACTTGAAGTTTACCGCTTCTCGCAGCCTCGCCGTACTCTGCGTTCCCAGCCTGCGCGCGACGTTCTAGCAAATCGGGGTGGTTGACAATTTTACGCAGCACGTCGATCCCGCCCAAGGCTTCGCGAGAACCATCCAGGATTTCCTCCACTTCGCGACTGGCTAAATACGCGCGATACGCCTCGCGTTGCTCTGAAGTCATCGGGCAGAATAAAACTTGTTCAGTCTTATCCGGGAGTTTAACGTCGACGTCGCACTTCATACGTCTCAGTAAGTACGGCGCGATTAAATCTTTGAGCGTCACAGCGCATCTATACGCCGTGGTCACTTGCTGGTTGCTCGCGTTTGTGTATCCGCCAATCTGAATCGGCATTGCGAATTGCGCTTGAAACACGGGCAAGGTGCCCAGTTTCCCAGGAAACACGAAGTCAAACAGCGACCACAACTCGGAGAGTCTGTTTTGAATCGGGGCCCCGCTCATGACGATGCGATGCACCGTCTGCAACTGCTTGGCGACAATCGTCACGTCCGCGTCTGGGTTGCGAATCTTGTGTCCTTCGTCGAGAATGGCGTATCCCCAACGCACGGCGCAAATTTTATCGCGCATGAGGCGCATGTGCTCGTACGTCGTCAGCAAAATCCCGCTACCGTCTGAGATGCAATCGTTGAACGTCTTTTCGCGCGCGTACTTTTTACCTCGTCCGCTCGACGCACCGGTCATCGCCGAGTCATGCAAAATAGTCGTCTTGAGTCGCGGTGCCCAAATTCTCAGCTCACGGCGCCATTGTCGCAACATCGTAGCCGGGCAAATGACGATCGAGGGCGAGTACAGTCCAGAATGGTGCAAGGCGCACAGGAAAGAGGCGACTTGCACAGTCTTACCGAGACCCATCTCGTCGCCGATGATGCCCCCCGCGCGTTGACAATGCAACTCCCACAACCACTTCAAACACGTCTTTTGATGAGGTAAAAGCCGCTCGTACGTATCCCCGGGGATCGAGAGCCCACCCGAAAACTCGACGTCTTCTACTTCCTCCACGCTCTCTTCTCCCTCGTCTGCCTCTTCCA
>JACLAB010008421.1_pt1 | contig 36387 bp, 25 predicted proteins | sample 8027921 | NCBI WGS metagenome assembly JACLAB01 (sample SAMN15725117, study PRJNA655200) | protist metagenome | isolation source: fluorescence activated cell sorting (FACS) single amplified genomes of... | place: USA: West Boothbay Harbor, Gulf of Maine | collected 2000-07-19 | reverse complement strand
AAATGACGGTGGCGATGCCCGGCGCGGTGCGCCCGCATGCGGGACGCGCGATGGGCGGGAGCGCGCACAGGGTGTATAATACGCGCACCGTGCGAGTTTCGGGGCGAACGATGGCGCCAGGGGTTGAGCATTTGCGAGGACGCGAGACGAGGTTGGAGGCTGTCGGCGGCTCGTCGGCGGGCTCAAAGGTGTCAACGTCGGTTTCTGGGAATGCATGGCGTTCCAAGGCGCTTCAACGCGCGCAAGTTGTTGTACATTCTACGGATTCTGGCTCGACGTCGCCGTTGATGAATAATATTATCGTCAAGCAAGTGCGAAAGATGGCTAAACCTCTCGACGGCTTGTGGGGACGGTTGGTCCCGATGTCTCTGATGTTTTACTTTATGGCTTTTGCGAATTCAATCATGGATGCCGTGAAGGATACACTGGTTGTAACCGCATTCGGTGGGGCGGAACAAATTCCGTACTTGACTGTGTACGCCGTGCTCCCAATGTCGCTGTTGTTTGTGTCGCTCTTTGCGCGGCTGTCGAGCAAGTTGGGGCGGGAAAAGTTATTTTATCTCGCTGTGTCGGTGTTTATGGTGTTTTTTGCGTTATTCACGGGTGTCTTGTATCCGAATCGCGAGTTCTTGCATCCAACAGCGACGGCGGCGGCGATGGCTACGATGCTTCCTCGAGGTTTGGCGGGGGGCATTGCCGTATTTACGAATTGGACGTACTCTCTCTTCTACGTCGCCGGCGAGCTATGGGGCGATGTGGTGTTGAGTTTGCTGTTTTGGGGCTTGGCAAACGAAATAACGCGCGTGAGCGAGGCGGGGATCATCTACCCGCTGCTTGGTATTGGGGCCAATGTCGCGCAAGCGTGTTCTGGGGTATTTATGAAGTTTGTCACCACGCAGTGGCATCCTGCTGGAGTCAGCGCCGAGAACTTGTGGGCCGCCAAGTTGCGTTTGTTTATGACAGTTGTGATGCTTTGTGGATTCGCCATCATGGCTATTCACAAATTCATTTGTGATGACGCTAAAAAAGATGCGACATCGCCGATGAATGAAAAATTGCGCGAACACGAGCGTCTCGTCGAAGCAAACGCAAAGCTTGACCCGAAGGATCAAAAGAAAAAGAAAAAGGCTGGATTATTGTCATCGCTGGCGTACGTTTTCGAGTCTCCCGAAGTCGCATGCCTCGCCGTGATGGCTGTTGCGCAAGGTTTGAGCTCAATTATTTTCCAAGTCGCGTGGAAGACGCAGTTGCGTATTCTGCGACCTGATCCAACGTCCTACGCGGCGTACATGGGTGATGTGCAAACGTATAGTGGTATGGTTACTGGTATCTTCATGATTGCTGCACCGTTCTTATTTAAGAACCTCGGATGGAAGGGCACGTTGTCGGTGACGCCAAAGACTGTGATTTTCCTCGGATGGATTTTCTTTGGAACATCCATCTATGCCCTCCGTCACGGAGCTTTGTCTCAAGACTCCTCACTCTTGTCCTTGCTCGTTCTCGGTGGTGCAGTGATTTATATCGTCGAACGCGCAGCCAAGTTTTCGCTGTTCAAACCCGCTGAGGAGATGGTGTACATCACTCTCGATGAAGACAGCCGAACCAAGGGCAAAGCCGCGGTGGATGTCCTCGGCAGTCAAATCGGTAAAACTGGTGGATCTTTCATGCAGCAAGGTTTGATTTTCGTCTACGGCTCCATCATCGGTGCTCTTCCAGTGCTTGTTTGCTGCCACAGCGCAATCGCATTGTGTTGGCTCGTCTCTGTGAATACGCTCGCCGCGCGACGAGCCGCGCAGCTCGACAGCGAAATTCGCGAAGGCGTCGCCGAACATGAGTTGTAACCTCCCTCAAACCCACTGTACCAATATACCATGTTTTAAGGTTTTAGAACTTCTAGATTGCACTTGTAGTAATCGATGCAAATATTTCAACACACGTCCCTTTCAACGCCGCTGCAAGAGGTTCAACCGACGCTCACGCACCACGTCACTTGGACCCACGCGGCGCTGGGATTCGCACCGTGATGTCAGCACCAGCGCAAGACGCGTCGTCACACCAAGCTCATGCATCGCAAGACGTCTTCGCTGGCGTCTTACGCCGCGCGCCGCCGGCGCAACAGCTCCCGTTTCAATACTTTCAAGACAGAAACAAACGCTGGCCTTTTAGCACCTCTGCCGCCGGCGCAGAGCTCCTCCAACGACTCTTCGCCGACGCGCGCAAGGTTGTAGAGATCATTGACAGCACAATTCATGCGCAATGCGCCGCCGACGACGCCGCGCGCGAGCGTGTGTTGAGCGCGGGCGTTGAGCTGTACGCGAGAAAGCCGAGCATTAAAAACGCAGACGTCACGTGGTCGCAAGAAGAGTACCGCCATATCGGGCTCCAACGCGAATACGTCAAGTTTAAATCAGTACAAAGGTTCACCGAGACGTGGGCGTGCATGGAACGCGCGGATGCACGCGGGGTGTTTGCATCCTTGGCGTCGGCGGCGCAGCAGAAACGCGAGGTGCGCGTGGCGTCGCTCGGCGGAGGACCGGGGTTTGAGCTCATCGCCGTTCGCGAGTATTTCAACGCAAAATACCCCGGCGTGACGTTAGATTTGGTGAGTTTGGACGTGGAGGAGTCCTGGCGCGCGTCTGCTGAAGGTTTGGGGTTGAGATTTATACAGTGGGACATGAAAGACGGCGGCGTCGCCAAAGCGTGCGGCGGCGCGATTGATTTCGCCATCGCTTCGTACGTCTTCAAAATGTACATGTGCGAAAACGACGTCGCGGACTGGCTTGCACGCGAGCTTGCCGATATCACCGCCTGCTTGGTGATTAACCGCGATGAAAAGCTTCAACAAGGATGCGAGCTCGTGCAATCCCGAGGCGTGGACGTATTAAAACTCCTTCGTCAAGACAACGGCCGAGACGATCGGCAATTAGTCTTCTCGCGCGACCGTACGTTCGAATCATGGACGTCAGCCACGCCAATGTCGATGACGTTCCCGAACGTGCCTTATGAAGAGCACAAAACGAGCTCAGACAGAGGTCACAGAGGCGGAGGCGGAGGAGCCGCCGGCGGTTGGCGCCGCGACGGCAGATCGCACGGCGGCGCAGGTCGACCCTCTGCCCCGCCTCGAGATCCATCGCGTTGGTAGCCATCGTTGTATAGTATTTAGAGTATACATAGCGTTGTTGTAACCGTTATTCAATCCACATCATTCTGCGCCGACTCGAGCGTAACCGCCTTCGTACTCGACGCGCCGACGCGCGAGCTCAACCGCACACCGCGCCGGTCTCGCGCCGGTCTCGCACCCACAATGGTGCTCCGCAACGTCCCCATCGATGGTTACGGCGTCGTCTACGTCTCCACCGCCCGTGCACGCACGGTATTCGCCGCACCGAAGCCTCCAAACCACCTGTTGTGCAGCGCATGCTCGGACATCCTTCGCAAGCCCCGTCGCGCGCCCTGCGGTCACGCATTCTGCGCCGAGTGCGCCAGCGACGCGACGCGATTAACCGGAACCTGCCCTGCGTGTAAATCCATCGTGCACGACGACGATTGGATCCCAGATGAGAGTTTATCGTTGGAGATTTCCAACCTGAGCGCGCACTGCGCGTTTGCTTGGAGACGTCGCGAGGCGGAACCGGGACAGGACAATGACGCGACCGGCGATCGCATGACGCTCGACTACCGCGGGTTCGGCAATAGAACGTGTGGAGCTATCGTGCGGTTTGCGGATTTGGAGCGGCATTGCGCGGAGTGTGCGTATAGGGTGGTGATATGTGGGTTGATATCGCGCGACGGCGAGTCGACGATGCACGAGCGGTGTAGCCACGAGTGTCGGGCGACAGAGTTAGAGGACCATCGAAGGACGTGTGAGTACGTGGTGAAGCCGTGCGTGAATATTGGGTGTTCATGGTCTGGTAGCGGGATGTTTGCGCGCGCGCATGTGGAGAAGAAGTGCATGTTTGTGCCGGTGAAGTGCGCGTACGGATGCGGAACGACGACGCAAAGCGCGGAAGCGGCGGCGAGGCACGAAGAGACGTGTCCCGTGAAAGAAGTGCCGTGCGGGGCGATTGATGACGAAGATGCAGACGAGAGCACGAGATGTTGTCCAGTAGTCATGAAACGCAACGCCCTGGCGCATCATAGAGAGAGTGTGTGCGAGTACGCGCGGACTTCAAAGTGCGCGCATTGTAAGAAAATCGTCGCCGCTCGAAGCGCCATTCGGCACGCGCAGTCGTGCAAGAAGAGCCGACGCGTGTGCCCTGCTGGATGCGGCGTCGAAGTCACGAAAGAGACGGAACAGCGTCATCTCGAGCATGATTGTCCAGCGGTGGAGATTCAGTGTGAATTTCACGACGTTGGGTGTTTGTTTCGCGGTCCACGCGGCGTCATGTCGAGACACGAGGATTCCGCAACGCAATCGCACTGCGCTTTGGTGCTCAAAGCGTCGGTGGAAGTGCGCGATGTGAGCATGCAAATGGCTCAATCGTGTAGAAACATCGTGAGAGATGAAGAAGGTTTCACGGCGACCGAGCGCGAGGAGGTGGATGTAGTTTTGAAAGCGATGCGTGACGAGGAAATTCGCGCGCTCGAAGGTATCAAAGCGTTGCGCGAAGACGAAGCCGAAGCGCGTAATCGTGGGTTAGTGTACATTGAGGCCTTGAAAGCCGCGGTTGCGGATCAAGAAGAAACGTATAATACTGCTATAGCAAACATGCATGATGATATTGCTCGGTTGCGCGAGGAGTTTGAGGCGTTTAAAAAGCAAAATGCGCTCGAGCTCGCGGCGCTTAGAGAAACCGTCGAAGCGACGCAACTCGCCGTCAAAGACGTTTCCGTGCGCGTGTCCACGTTGCACCGCGGTGGAGGTATCATAGAAGAGCTTCAAAACACCTTCTTCAACGGCATTCAAGACGAACGCGCGATGATTATCGGAGAAATTGAAAAGCAGTCCCGCAAGCTGCGTTTCGAGTGGGAGGACATCCAGGCGGAGCAAAATTCAAAAATACATGCACTACGCGATGACATTCGCGCCGTGCTGAAACGTTAATGTACTACTATCATCTGTATTACACACCAGTAGAATTGTATAATAATCGACACAACGCGCGCACGCGCGCGCACGCAACACACAAAAAACTCTTCGACGACGGCGTCACTTGCTGATTTCAATGGGCACGACGTCGCTATCGCCAAACCCGCCACCGCGTTCCATAAACTCCCGCGTCTCCTTACGCAACGGCACCGGGTATGGTCCGTCATACACCTTTTTCAAATCCGGTAAATCATCAAACAGCGGCTTAAACGTCCTCGTCATGTACTCATCGTACCGTTTCTTTTCCGCGGCGGATGGATTTTTCCCCAACGGCGGCACGTCTTGAATCTGCCCCATGTAATACTTCTCCTTAATCAGCGTCTCATCGAACTTTTGCGGAACAATCACCCAAATACCACCTCGAGGGTCCACCATGAGGCCATTCTTGGCGTTCGCCGTCATCACACCGGTGCGTTCATCCATGCGAAACAACGTGCCGTCCCGAACGTACGCCTCCACGTTGTTTCCATTCTCGCGTTCATAAATGCGCATCAATATCGCCTCGCGCCCGGCGGTCATAAACCCCGGGTTGGCCACACTCACTATGGCTGCAATCACAAACGCCCCGAACGGGCTCAACATCGCCTTGGCCACGTCCACGGGGGCGGGCGTGGACGCGCCGCCGCCTCGACCCTCGCGTCGCGGCGCTCGCCCACCTCTCGGCTCTTCGTCGTAATACCCGTCGTCGTACGGATCTCTCATCGCTCGACGCCGCGCAGGCGCGAGCGAACGATCATCGAACACGTCCCGCTCGGTGCCAATGTCGCCATCGCCGGCGCGAACGCGCGTGAAAGGGCGCCGTCGCGCGTTTCGCGGTGGTTGCCCGCCGACGGCTCGTCGCGGGACGACCCGCGTCGTCGCGTGCGTCATCGTCATCATCGTGGTCGTCTGGCAAAATACAAACGAGAGATGTGTTATGTCGCTTGGTGTGTGTTATGTGTACAAATGTTCTCTACGACGCGCGTCGAACTGTGGAGCTCGAGCGCTCGAGCTACAAGTCGTTGAGCGAGCTCCCGCTCGCGTGCCGACTCTGCGAGCGCACGTCCCCGGGTCGCTCGAGCCGAACCGCGGGTACGTCGTCATCTAGCCCTACGCGAGCGATGCGCTCGTTTAATTCGTCAATGTCTTGATTTTTCGCGGCGATATCGGCGCGATACTGGTCCACGACGCGCTTGGCCGCGACAAAGAAGGCGCGAACGCGCTCTGAATCATTCGCCTCCATGGCTGGGTACGCGTCGTTGCCGAACGCGTTCAGGGTGCTAGTGATTTGAGACTCAATGTACATAATTTCAGCCTGTGTGCGTGCGTGCGCGTGCGTCGTGCAGATGGTGAGTGTGTGTGTTTGTATATCCGCGAGCTGGCGCGTTGATGATGATGACGACGATGCCGTCGAGCGCTCGTTGCTCGCTGAAACGAACGCGCGAATATCACATACCTGCTTAGCGCTACGTAAGGTGACGAGTTTGGTGGTTTCCGCGGCATCGCTCGCGGATTTTGTGAACGAATCCCAAAAACTCATGTCCCGTGAGCGCGAGCGCGAGAGTCGCGTTATGCGGGACGTTACTTCATATTTATTGAACAACACAATCTGATGATTTGGACTTGGATTTATTCTTGTGCGACGGCGTGGTTCGTGAAGGTGGTATCGTTGTCGATGATTGCGCACGCGATGCCCCGAGATTGGCGACGACTCGCTGACGCTCGGTGGCGTTGACGGCTTCGCGTCTTCGACGTTCTTCGTCTTCGGCGTCGAATTGAAGCTGGAGCGCAGCGGCGTAATCCGCGTCGGTATCTATCGTAGCCGACGCAAATGCTTCTGTGAGTGTTGATGCGTTCGCGCTGTCAGCGGCTCGTCGTTCGTCATCGCTACTCGTACGTAGGAAATCTGCGGGTAACGCCGCGCTTGAAGATTCCACCGTCGACGTCGGCGCCCGCGGAGGCGGAGCGCTCGACACATGCGCTTGAAATGGCGTAAAAGTCGCCGTCACAAACTCTCCATCGCGTGCGCCACCTAAACACTCCCACACGACGTCAGTATGTATATATCCCTGATCCGTGACGAGCGTGTACAGCTGTTCGTCGCGTTTGTGCGCCACTGAGAAGTGGTTATTTCTGAAAAAAATCACGTACGCGCCGTCCCGCATGGTATCTCGCGTCTCCGCAACACCCGTTTGCGTGAGCTGACCGCGCGTACTATCGAGGAAATCTTCAATGATCATCAATTCATGCATGGCGCGCGCGAGCTTGTCGGATTCGTCGTCGTTATCAGCCGCTCGATGACCACCCGCGATTGACGACGCCGCGCGCTCGCGAGAATATTCATCATCACCATCGCCATCGACGACGACATCTTTACCACTCGAACCCGAAACGCCAGCAGTACTATCGACAGACCCCGTCGCCGTTGATGGCGCACGAGAGCTCTCCTCTACTCTCGTCCTCAAGTCAATCAATCGCTCCACGAGCGCGTTGTACGACGCTCGCTCGACGGCGTCTCGTGTCGCCTCCCCGTGCTCCTCCGCCGACACCACCCACGCATGCTTCAACATCAAATCACACGCATCAAAAATCCCAATCGCACTCGTGTATTCAAATCCATCGCACGTGCTAAACTTGACGTTGACGTCCATTCCGCGCGCGGTGCTCGGCAACGCCTCGAGCGCATCCGCGCACGTTCGTTGCACGTTCGCATCCTCGGCATCCTTGGCTTGCCGCTTCATGATGACATTTGACACCGCGCGCAATAACCCATCCACGTGTACGCCACCCACGTCCTCCTCACTCCCCGTCGTCGTCGTCATTGTCGTCGTTGTCCCAATAGAATCATCAACAGCCGCGTCGTGATGCAAAAAGTCTCTGGGCGCCAGCGTGCCTCGCAACGCGCACGCATTCACAATGGCAATCAACGGACACGGTCCGTTGGTGTTTTGCAGCACAATCGTCCCCGCGCCGGGGATTTTCTTTGTCGCGAAGAATGTGTCACTGACATCAGGCGCCATGTCGCGTTGCGTCGCGCTCTGGCGCGCCGCGCTCGTTCTCGCTTCTCGTTTTGGTTTTGATGAATGAATGTTTGTTATTATAAATAATGGTGTTGGTGTTGTATTCTATAAATCTCTGAGCTCGAGTTCGACGACGGGGACGCCCGTGGAGAGGCGGACGTACGCCGGCGGACGTCGCGGCTGGTCTTCGCGGAGCTTGGCGGCGACGAGAGCAAAGCCGAGCGTGAAATTAATGAGCGATACGCCCGCAAAGAGGGCGCGACCGCCGAGTTCATCATAGACGACGCCACCAATGATTGATCCTAGGAGGCCGCCGACGTTGTTGGCGCCGGAAAATAATCCCGTCATCGCCGTGGTGAGGCCTCGAGGGGCGATGCTCTGCACCATGTCGTTCCCAGTGCTCCAATACAAGGCAAATGTGAGGCCGTGGAGCGTTTGCGCGGGTAATACCCACCATGGCGAGCTAAAAGATGGAAGCATGGCGTACCACGCCTGACGCACGGCGTAGGCGAACGGCGTGAGGAGCAGTAACCAATTGATGCCGAATTTCGCTTTGATTTGCGCTTGATAATAAAACACGGTGATTTCCGTCACGGCGGTGACGGCCAACGCCACGCCCATGGTGTCTGTTTTCCCACCGTTATCCTGGAGCCATAAATTTAAATATACATCCGTAATATACATTGACGCGCCCATGAATGTGAACAACGCAAATTGTATCGCGTTCGCGGGCTTTGTCACGACGCGCCACAGTCGCGTCGAAATCGGCGCCGTCTCGTCGTCGTCGTCGTCGTCGCCATCGTCGCTCGCGAGCTCCCGATCCATAGCCTTGGGCGCGTGCGATTCCGGAACTATGTCGTGCTCCAACCACAGGCTCATCAATGCTCCCGCGCCGAAGAGTACTCCAAACGAGGCGAATGGCAAGATTTGTCTCGTCTTCTCGCTTCCGAGCGCCATGGCCAAACCAACCGACGGCGCGAACACACACCCCCACGCGATCGCGCCCCATAACCTCTGTCGCCCGTAATTTGCATCTGTCTTATTATTTGCTATGTTATATCTTCGACACATCAGACCCACTGCGCTATCGGCCAGCGCGCCGGTGCAGCACGCGCACGACTCAGTCAAGAGCACGTACGCGTACGTCCACGGCCACGCGCGCGGCGCCAAAGTCCGCAGATTCGCATACCAAAACGCCTGCCAAGCCAACGCAAAGAAATGAATCGCATTATGCTTCCTCGTGGCGTCCGCGAACGCGCCCCACAACGGGTTCAGCACGCTCCCGCACGTCGCTCGAGACGCGCCGAGCAACCCAATCTGCCAGTGCTTCAGCCCCCATTCCTGATAAAACAGCGGCAAGAACGGCAACAAACACGCGTTTCCGCCGATGACCAAAAAGTAATACACCTTACACTTCCAAAGCTTCACGTCGCGTTCGCCGTGCGCGCTCGCCATCGCCCCGCGTCTGTGCGCGCGCAATCAATCGCACGCACACGATGCGCCACCGCCGCTCGTGCACACCTCTCTCTCTCTCTCGCGCGCGCCGTCGCCACCGCCCACGGCGCGCCCCTATCGCGCGCGCACCGCACCGCGCACCTTGAATGCACCGCCACCCGCGCCCGCGTCCGCGCTCGCGCCCGCGTCCGCGCTCGCGCCCGCGCCCCACTCGCGCGTCGCCAAGTAAAGTCACGACACCGGGCGCAGAGACGCGGTGCCACGCGTTTTGTTACATGGAATACGAACCGCCACGTATGATGACGCGACAGACACGCCACGGACGGACGTCGCGCGACCGCGATGAACCCGAAAACCAACGCCGCGACGACGCGCGCGACAAAACAAAAAAAACAACGCGCGCACGCGACGCGACGCGCCCGAGCGACGCCGACGCCGACGCCGACGCCGTCACCGCGGTACGCGCTAAAAAATAATACGGCGCTGCGAATACAACGCTCAGCCAAATATCTATGTAAAGTCGTGACGAAGTGGTCTCGCGGTGGCGTCGCGTGAGGTATCGTGTGAAAAAGTATGGGTATTTAATTTCATGACCACGCGATGCATCAGCATCGCGGTGCCTCGCCATTGCACCCGCGCGCGATCGTCCGTTCGTTCGTTCGTCCGTCCGTTCGCGCGCGCGCGTTCGTGTCGTGTGGTGCGGCGATGGCGATGACGGTGGCGATGCGCGGTGGCGCGGTGGCGCGCGCGCGGGGACGACGCGTAGGGACGCATCGGGCGCCGCGAAGACGACATCATCATCATCATCATCATCTCGAGCACAAGGGTGCGCGCGTCGCGCGTGGGTCGTCTTTGATGGATGGCGCGAGCGATGGTGACAGTGACAGTGACAGTGGTGGTGCGGCGCCGGCGGTGGTGGCGATCGTGACGACGGCGTCGTGTCCGCATTGCGCGCGCGCGAAGACGGCGCTCGCGAACGCGGGCGTGGCGTACGAGGAGATAAACGTCGATGATGCGCCGGCGTTGCGCGCGGCGAGCGCGGCGATTAGTGGGTTTCGGTCGGTACCGCAAGTGTTCGTGGGTGGGGAGATTTTTGGTGGCGCGGATGACACGTGCGAGGGGTTGCGTACGGGGACGTTTATGGAGAAGGTTGAGGCGGCGTCGGGGAGCGGGACGCGGGGCGCGCCGCCAGCGTTGGAGGAGGCGTACGCCGCGCATAAGGCTGGGACGTTGAAAGAGACGACGCCGCCTGCTGCGGTGGCGCCGTCGGCGCCGGCACCGGCGTCGACGATGTCTTGGTATTCGCCGACGGGGACGGCGAACGTCGCGGCGACAGCCAAGGCGATGGCGGAAGGGTCGACGGGTGTCCAGCGCACGAGCGTGCGTCGGTTCAATGGATTTACCGATGGATTGTTTCAAGTGATTAAAACGCACGATGGCGTGTTTACGGCAGAAGCTGCCGTGGAGTGGTTGATGGAGAATAAAAAGGCGTCGAGCGTCGACGCGGCGACGACTTTGGGCGCCAAAATGTTGGAGAATAAACTCATCGTCGATGTCGACGCGACGAATGCATTCGTACTGCCGTCGCCATCACCACCACCGCTATTTAGATTCCAAGCGGATGCCGCTGTGAATGGAAACGCACCGTTGAACATGGCGTCCGTGTACGTCGGCGAGGCTCGCGAGGCGAAAATCGTCGTCGAAGACGTGCGCCGGCGCATCCTGAAACTCTACGACGAATTTCTCTCCTCCGATGGGCGCGCGGTGGATTACGACGGCATTCGCTCGAGCGACGGGTTTAAGGAATTCGTCAAAGCTTCTGAGGAGCTCCAGCGAGTGAATTTGAATGGGCTATCCCGAGAGGAGCGCTTGGCCTTCTTCATCAACGTGTACAACGCTCTCGTCATTCACGGCACGTGCGTATTTGGCACGCCCAAAAACACCCTCGAACGGTTGAGTTTCTTTTCAAAAACGTCGTACAACATAGGCGGACACACGTACACGTGCGATGACATTGAGAATGGCGTGTTGCGCGGCAACCGTCCCGGCGCGGCGCTTCTCGGCGCGCTTCTCGGCAACCCATCGCTTTCGCGCGGTCCATTCCGTGCGGGTGACCCAAGGCGGTACAACGTGGTGTTGCCCATGGATCCACGCATTCATTTCGCGCTCGTGTGCGGCGCCCGATCGTGCCCACCTATTCGCGTGTACACGAGTAAGGATATCGACCGCGAGCTCGAAGACGCCGCGTTTTCATTCTTTGAATCCGAAATCGACGTCGTCACGAACGAAAGCGGCGAAGCGGCGAGCGCAGCAGTGAGCAAAATTGTTGGTGAGTGGTACAAGTTTGATTTTGGCGCGAGCGATGCCGAGAGATTGCGATATGTATCGGCGTTTATGAAAGCAGGCACCGCGAAGGACGCGTTGATCAAGGCGCTCGACGACGGTAAAGATGTCCCGCTCACCACGCGCGCGTACGACTGGACGCTCAACGATGGGAAATAATTCATCATCATCATCATTCGATTCCTTCATTACACAATTGTTCATTAATAGCAGCAATAGCGCGTCTTTTCAGCGCTCACAAAGAAGTACATTCATTCTATTTGTAGTATACACGACGCATCGATAATCACTCGTCCGCATCCGCCAACGCTCGTAACTTTGGCCGATCGCGCTTGTCAGCGATCCAATGACCCACCGACGACGACCCTTTCACCGGTGATGACATCGGCGTGCGTTTCGTCTCCGTCTTTACGCGTTTTGCGCCATCCTTTGCGTCGTCTCCGTCGTCCATTTTATTTTGGTTCTTCTTTTTATTCTTCTTCCCCTTCTCCTCTCGCAATGTCCCATCCTGCGCCGCCTCCGCCGCCGCCGCAGACGTGCCTGCACCATCCCCCACCCCACAACTCTCGCGCAACCGCTCCGCATACACCCCAAACGCCTCGATTATATTCTCTAAAACATCCGCGTACGTCGCCTCGACGTCAATCGCCTCGCCTCTCCACTCAATATCCCGCGCCCCGATGGACCCACCTAAATCCACTCGCGCCCTCGCACCGGTGCCATCATCGTGCGCTAACACTCCGCGCACGTCTACGCGATGATGTTCGAACGCAGCTTTCGTTTTCGCCACCATCGCGTCGGCGTCGCTCGCGAGCGTCACGCCGTACGCCGACCGGTAATGCCTCCGCGTGCGCTCTACATCCAACGCCACCACGCGATGCGTCACCGCCGCACTCGACGACGACGACGACGCGACGTAGAGCACTAACCGCCCGGGCGCGCGTTCGATGACCCCATACGCGAGCGCCTGCGCGGCGTCGCGCGCGGCGATGCACCACATTATCGAGCACGAAATCTGCAACTCAAATGGCGTCGTTTCGACCACCCACGCGCGAGTCCGAGGGCGCGACGGCGCGCGCGACGCGTCCAGTGATGTGCGTCGGGCGACGCGCGACGGCGAACGCGCGACGACGGAATACGATGCGCGCCGAGGACTGACGAATGCATCGATTGATGACGCCGAGAAAACAGTTACTCCATTCCAAATGAAGACTTGGACGACGCTTACGCGATTAGCGATGACGATGACGACGTCGAGGGCGATAATGATGCGAGTGCGCGCGCAGACGCGCCGGGCGCGCGAGAGGGCGACGGAGGTGCGGGCGCGGTGGCGGCGGATGTGGACGACGCGCGTCGGCGGCTGTCGCAACCATTCGTACCTCCAATGCGCGCGCCTACGCCTGCGCCTGCGCCACCGCCGCCGCCGCCGCCCAAGGTCGTCGAAGACACGCTTATGATGGATGATGTGCGCGCGGCGGTGCGCGCACCGGCGCTTCAGAGCGGTGTGGTGAAGGCGCGCGCGCGCGCGGCGGCTCCGTCGACGTCGGCTCCATCGAAACGCGCGGCGAAAGAGGTCGATACCAAGGCGCCATCTGCGACCGCTCCCGCGCCCGTGCGTGCGAAAACGAGTGATGATTCAATCGTGTTCAAGGTTCCCGGGAAGAAACCAACACCAGTGGCGACGAAACCGGCGGCGCAGATTGTGTTTCGGAAACCGGCGGCTCGAGCTCCGCCGACGATGAAATCGACGGCTCCTCCTCGTCCTCCGTCTCCCGTCATTGATGATGAAGAAGATGCCGAGTTGCAACTGTCGCCCGTTGAAGATTTTGACATTGAGGAAGAAGATGCCATGGCGCCGGTTGGTGAGATTAAACGCTCGCCATCGCCTGAATCAAAGGAGGAGGAGGAGGCGAGGCTGAACGTCGCGCGCGCGCTCGTGAAATTGGAGGAATTGAAAACAGAAAGCGAAGAGCTCGTGCTGTCATCGACAGAGCTGTTGCTAAAGACGATTCAAAGCACGAATGATTACTTTCTGTTGTTCAATCCTAAGCTGTTTACTGCGCTTCGTAAGTACAAGGAGGAGGCGCGGAAGATTTTAGACGAACACGGCGAGCGTTCCACCGTGGCCAACGCGGCGTGAGGTAAAAGAGGTGAAAGAATGTGACGCTACTGTAATGATACACCTTGTTTTGATTGCTATTGCTACTACCTAAATCCAAGTGTTTTAATATCTACGCTGTCGTACTTCAAAGACGGCGTTGTCGGCGACGGCGTTGGCGGCTTTGTACGCTCGGAAGTCGATTCGGCGCCGACAAACCAATCCAACACCTCCGACAGCACCTTTGTTTTTGACACGCCACCAAAAAATTCCGTGAGCTTGACTGTATTCACCGCTCGATGCTTGAACGTCTTCGTGTCCAATACCGCAGTCGAAAGTAATTTAGCCCGCGTCAACGTTTTCACGTACGCGTCCACCGTCGTAGTGTTTTCCACGTTGAGCTGTTCAAAGAACTCAAGCGTGTTATAAGTGAACCTATCGATGACGTATACACCAATGTCGGGGTCGGAGTGATGAGAAAATGAATTCTCTCCGAGCCCACTCGAGCTCAAGGCTAAGATTCTCGGCGACGCGAAGGCTTTAGCCAAAGTCGACGCCTGACACGTCTCCGCGATGAAAAACACTTCATTATACCGATTCTTTGCATACATTTGAGCGAACGCATCCGCTAACTCTTGTGTACGCAATTCAAGTTGATCCTGAAACTTTATGAACCCATCACCACCGTGACCGGTGATGTATACGAGAATATTAGACGCGCCGTCGGTGAGCAACTTTTTACTCCGCGGCGTGCCTCGCGCGTGCTTATTCGTCAGCACTCGAATCACCGTCTCGGGCGTCACCTCTGTGCCGCGATAATCCACCTCGATATCATCCCCATAGAGCTCTACCCCGCGATTGACGTCGTTATACATGCGTCCATGCTGCGGATTTCGAGCGTCGCACGCCGCGTCATCCGCGAGCATGAGCACCACGCGCGAGTCCGGAATCCCAAGCCTCTTCACCGTCCTATACATCGACAACGCGTTGGCACTGTGACGATAATTAAACCAGAACCTTGACGCGTCGATTATCACCGCCCACGTGTTCGTATTCTCCTCCACAGACGCCAGTGGTGGCGCATCTCTCGCGCGACCACTGCGCTCAAGCGGCGCACTCCACGCGAATGCGTGCGCCTGACGCCACGCCAGCGCGAATAACACCACGAACGTGCGTCCACGACGCATCGCGCGCGTGTGCGACGCCGTCACCGCGCGTCGCGTCGACGAATGCCGTCGTGAGCCCGTCGCGCGCACCAACCGAATGCGCACCGATTCGCATCTTTTCCACGATATCGTCGTCGACGCGCATCGTTTCCACGATGTCGCGACGCACAACGATGTATACATGCCCATGTGTGCGTTTACACCCGCCGTGGGCGTCGGCGCGGGCGTGGAGCGCGCATGGGATCGCGTAGCCCAGCGGGTGATCGGAATTTGAAGCAATTATCAGAGACAATTCCGAGTGAATCGCCGCGCCAGTATCCGGCGCGCGACTTTTGTTGACGGCCCGAACGGTTCTCGCGACGCACGACATCGCACGAACACAAAGCATTCCTACGACGCGACACGCGAGACGTGACACGAACACCGCTGTACGATGAGCGGCGCCCCGAAATTAGAGCGCGGCTTTACGCTGTTGAGCTTCATGAAGCGCGCCAAGGATGAAATCGAAGCCGAAGCCGAAGCCGAGGCTGCGTTGGCCGCCGCGCAAGAGAAAGTGGCGGAAGTAAAAGTTTTGAAGCAATCCGCGTCGATCAAGTTGCTCGAGGTGTCGAAATCGGTGAAGAAGGTTGAAAAGGTTGAAAAGAAGTTGGAACGCAAGGCGAGCGTGGTGGCGCCCAAGCCAAAGGTTATCGAAGAGTTTCAAGAGGCGAGCACGAAGGCGAAGGATCTTTTGGAATCTGAACGCGAAGCCAAGGATGAATTCTTGGCGGCGGAAAAGCAAGAAGAGGAAGCGAAAGCAGCTTTAGCCGAAGCTGAGAAGAAGGCTGAGGAAGCGCGCACGCGCGCGGCGGAGAAGCGCGCGCTCGACGAAAAGAAGGCTGCTGAAGAAGCCGCGGAGAAGGCACGCCAAGAGCGCGAGGCGCGCGAAGAAGCCGCAAGAAAGGCTCACGAAGCCGCGGAGAAGGCTGCCGCTGAAGCCAAGAAGGCTGAAGAAAAGGCTGCTGAAGAAGCCAAAAAGGCTGCAGAGAAGGCTGCCGCTGAAGCCAAGAAGGCTGAAGAAAAGGCTGCCGCTGAAGCCAAGAAGGCTGAAGAAAAGGCTGCCGCCGAAGCCAAGAAGGCTGCGGAGAAGGCTGCGGAAGAAGCCAAGAAGGCTGCGGAGAAGGCTGCGGAAGAAGCTAAAAATGCCCCGGCGCCAGCTCCCGCGCCGCCGGTTGTCGAATCCTCCAAGTCGTGCTTCTGCTTCTAATATGACTACTATTTATGACAAAACGCGCCGCGTCCACGAGTTCGTTGTTGTTGTAATTTAATACTGTCCTCATGCATTTGATTGACTATCATTCGTTGTTTTCATCGTTGTTGTTGTTACAAGGAGAAGAATCTTTTCTTCTTTTGTTTCTCCGCTTCTGTTTCGGGCGCGGGCGTCTTCTTCTTGCCGCCGAGCGCGCCTAATACGCGCGCTGCGGCGTTCCCAGCCGGACTACTACTCGACGACGACGACGATACAGACTTCGCCGCCGCCGCCGCCGCCGCCGCCGCCGCCGCGTCTTCGCGCGCACGTTCGCGTTCCTTATCCTTTTTCGTCGTCTCAAATCCCGCCTTGGCCGCCGCGGCTCGAACCACCGCCTTGACCGCAAACTTCCCACCCTCTTGAATCGCCTTCGTCGCACCTTGCGCCACCACCGGCGCCGCCGCACGCACAGCCGCCACACTCACCTTCCCCACGACATCCGCCGTGCCTCGCACCGCCGGATTCGACGCCACAGCTTCCGCGCGTTTGGATATCTCCCACGCCGCCACCGCCGTCGGCGGCTCTCGCGCCTCCATATCATCCAACATCTCATCCGTCGTCTTCACCATCCACCTCAAAACCCCCGCTGAATCTCTAAAATCAGGCACCGCAAAATCACGTTCCACAACATCCATCGCGTTCACCCCGTACTCGTCGCTTTCGTCGCTCCCCATCGACGCATCCGCGGCTTCGCGCAATATCCGCGCGCGGCTCGCCATCACTTTAGGCGGCTCAATGCTCGCACGCACCCGCGCGTTCGCGGGTTTCGCCTTGCGCTTAATCTTAATCAACGGCGTGCCATCATCGAACGCCAGCGCCGGCGGCGGCGATTCGTGCGCGTCGCCGTCGTCCGCGTTGGATGTCGCGAACGCTATCTCGTGTCCCACGCGTCGTCGGTGATTGTCTCGCCGTCCGTGCGTCGTCGACGCCAAGCGCGCGCGGTGCGGCGCGACGAACGCGCGCGCGGCAGTGACGGTCGCGATCGACGCCATCGCGCGCGCTCCGATCGCGCCCGCGGTTGCGGAGAGCGAGAGTCAATCAATGGCGCAAAGATGTGTCGCGTCATCATTCATGCATCATCATCATCTTTGCGTCGTCGTCAGAGCTCGACGCGCGCCGCGCACCTCGTCGCACGGCGCCAATGTCGCACGATCCCGGCGCGCCGCCGGGCGAGCTCAAGGTGTACGTCGGCAAGCTCCCGGACGATGTGAGCGACGGCGTGCTCGAACACATTCTTCGCGAGCTCAGCGCTGCGAATGGCGCCGCGGCGCGAGCGCCGTCGTGGCGTCGCGTGCGCGATCCGACGACGAACGCGCCGAAACGGTTCGGGTTCGCGTCGTTTTATGATTGCGAGAGCGCGCTGCGGGCGATGCGGGTGTTGGATGGGCTCAGAGCGCGCGCGGGGGATGACGCGTTGGTGTGCAACGCGAATAGCGCGACTCGCGCGGCGACAGAGGCGTATTTGCGCACGCGAGATGCGAGTGTGGCGGCGAAAGCTATGGCGGAGGATGCGCGCAAGGTGGAGGCGATTAAGAGGATGTTTAGTGAGCGTGCGGGGGAGGAAGAGGGGGAGATTGGCGGCGCCGAGGCTGAGGCTGAGGCTGGTCGAGTCGCGCGTTTTGACGAGCGGCGCGAGGATGACGACGTACCAGAGGCGGCGGGGGCGTTGATTGCGGGTGATGACGATGGTGCGTTGCGAGCGGTGCATGCGGTGGTGGATGGGTTACCGCCGCCGCCGCCGTCGGCGTCGGCGCGCCCAGAGGAGCTCAACCGCGGAGGCCGACCGCGGCGTTCGGGTTTGGGTGATGAATTAACGCCGTTACCTCCAGCGCCGCGGTTTCGTAGGCAAGAATACGAAGCGAATGAGCGCACTGAGCGGTTGTTTCGCGAGCGCGAGAAAGCGCTCGATGATTTAGTGCACGCGAATACGCGAGAACGCGCCAGACGGATGAAAATTGACAAGGAAAAGAAAGCCGAGCGGCGCAAGGCGTTGAAGCGCGATTTAGCGAGTGATAGCGATGATGATAGCGCAAGTGGGCGCGACGAAGACGTAGTGCTTCCGTTGTGGGAACGTTCCGAGCGCGCGCGCGCGAGGAGGAAGCGATTTAGAGAATTGGAAATGGCGGACGACGCGGCGGACGCGGCGCTCGAAATTGAAGAGGCGGCGCGAAACGTCCGCGTCGACGAGGATGACGATGCCGTCGTCGTTCAGCGCAGCATCGACGTGCATGTAAACGAGGGCGCTCACACGAACGGCAGAAGCCAAGGGAAGGGTGTTGGTGGTCCAGCTCCGCCGCTCGCATCGGTGAGCGGATTCCAACCGCGCGCGGGCGAGGCGCCCATGAAGATGCACACCGCGTTCGGATTGACTGGCGCGAAGAAAAGCGGCTTAACCGCGGCGCTCAAACCCAAACAAACGATGTTCAGCAACGCAGACGACGACGACGACGACGACGACGACAACGACAGAAAACCGCGGCAAGGACCGACGGATGCAAAAATCATCGCCGCCGACGTCGCGTCTCTCATCCAGCGTGTTCCAACCGCCGAAGCCGACATCTTCGCCTACCCCATCGACTGGAACACATACACTTCAGCCCAAATCCACCGCACCGTGCGAAAATGGATCACAAAGAAAACCACAGAACTCTTGGGCGAAGAGGAGCCCGCGCTCGTGAATTTCATCGCCGACAAGCTCGCGCGCGCTCCGGCGCCCGACGCCCTCGTCGCCGATCTCCTCCCCGTCCTCGACGCCGAGTCCAACGCCTTTGTCCTCAAGCTTTGGCGTTTGGTCATTTTTGAAATCCTCAAAGCACTCCATGCGTAGCAGCAGCGATTTATTATGAGTAGCGTATGACGCGTCCCGTATACCCCACCACACCTAGGGCTCGCACCTCCCGATCGCCATTCGCGCGCGCGCGACGCATCTCTCGACATGCTCCGCCGCGCATCGCAACGCGCACTCGCCGCACACGCGTCGCGCGTCGGCGCCGTCGCCGCGAATACCAGCGCGCGGGCGTATACCGCCGAGCGCACGCACGGTGCGTGATCGATCGATTCGTTTTTTTGTGTTCTGTGCGCGTTTTGACGCGCGCCCGTGAGCGCGACGCGTCGATACCGCGCGCACGAGCGCCGCGGATACGCGCGGCGAGCGTTTGGTGTCACGTTCGCGTCGGAAGCGCGCGATTCGAGCGCGCGCGTCGCGCGTGTTGGATGCAAAAACTGACTCGCTCGCGTGTCGTCGATCGTTCTTCATCGTAGGCGGTTTATCGGACGAAGATCGCATCTTTACCAATATTTATGGCCGACATGACTTGTCAATCAAGGGCGCGATGAAGCGTGGGGATTGGTATAACACCAAGGAGTTGGTGCAGATGGGTCCGGATTGGATCGTGAACGAGATGAAAGCGTCGGGGTTGCGCGGCAGAGGCGGCGCCGGGTTCCCGTCTGGTTTGAAGTGGTCATTCATGCCGAAAGTGAGCGATGGGCGACCGAGTTACTTGGTTGTGAACGCGGATGAAAGCGAGCCTGGGACGTGCAAGGATCGGGAAATCATGAGACACGATCCGCACAAGTTGTTGGAAGGGTGCTTGATTGCCGGGACGGCGATGCGCGCTCGGGCGGCGTACATTTACATTCGTGGCGAGTACGTGAACGAGCGATTGGCGCTCGAACGCGCGTTAGCGGAGTGCTACGCGGCTGGATTTTTAGGCAAGAATGCGTGCGGGAGTGGCGTTGATTTTGATGTCAACATTCACTACGGCGCCGGGGCGTACATTTGCGGCGAGGAGACGGCGTTGATTGAATCGCTCGAAGGCAAGCAAGGCAAACCGAGACTTAAGCCGCCATTCCCCGCCAACGTTGGCTTGTACGGCTGTCCGACGACGGTGACGAACGTCGAAACCGTCGCCGTGGCGCCGACGATTTTGCGTCGTGGCGCTGAATGGTTTGCTAGCTTTGGTCGTAAAAACAACGCCGGCACCAAGTTGTTTTGCATCTCTGGTCACGTCAACAACCCGTGCACGGTTGAAGAAGAGATGTCCATTCCTTTGCGTGACCTCATCGAAAAGCACTGCGGAGGCGTGCGTGGTGGCTGGGATAACCTCTTAGCCGTCATTCCTGGTGGTTCATCCGTGCCCATGTTGACGAAGAAGGTGTGCGACGACGTCTTGATGGATTTTGACTCGCTCAAGGCGGAGGGAAGTGGTTTAGGCACCGCCGCCGTCATCGTCATGGATAAATCTACCGATGTCGTGGATGCCATTGCGCGATTGGCTTACTTTTACAAGCACGAATCGTGCGGCCAATGCACGCCGTGCCGTGAGGGTACTTCGTGGATGTATCAAATCATGGAGCGGTTGAAACGCGGCGACGCGCGATTGGAGGAAATCGACATGTTGCAGGAGATTACAAAGCAGATTGAAGGGCATACGATATGCGCACTCGGGGATGCCAGCGCATGGCCGATCCAAGGTCTGCTCAAAAATTTCTCCTCCGAAATCAGAGAAAGAATTACTTCCCGCAACTCGGGAGAGACGGCGGGAAAGATTGCGGCGTAAACATTGATCGAGCGCGACGCTCAACTTTCTTCAACCTTTTTATCCGTACGTCAATGTAAAATTACAACAGAAACATCTACATTATCAACACCGCACCACCTGCTCAACGAACACAAAGACAACACACCGCGTCAGAGGCGGCGACTCGAGCGCGAACGCGCGAACGCCACCCCGAAAAAGCAAAAAATGTCCATTCAATCCCGCGCCTCCGCGCGCGTTTCGCGGCCTATCAAAGCCACCGCGCACACGAAGACGTCATTCACGCACTCGAAAGTGCGTTTGGCATTCTCGAATGGTATGCCGAGCGCCCACACGCGACGGTTCAACGTCAAAACGACGTCAAGAGGTGTCCCGAGGGCGCATTCGATCATTCATGTCCCACGAGTGTAACGCACCGACGCGTGAGATGAAGCGCGTCGGTAGCTGACTGACTCGTGGATATCTACGTTCGCGACGACGGGCGCGCGAGGCGCGAAGGCTACGTACCTGTGGCGACATCGAACGCACCACGGGGGTGACGATGCCCGTGGCGAGGCGGCGTGTGAGGCTGTGCGAGCGGCAAAAAGTAAAAAAGTCTTCCTGATCGACATCATCAAATTACCCAAATTACCGAGCAACGACGTGCGATGACATCTTCAACGCTCGACGACGGGAGGTCTCAGTGCGAAAGTATGGGTACTTTAGCCTACCCGATGGTTGTCAACAACCAATATTTGTTGGTGTGGGTGGTAACGCGACGAAGAATGAAGAATGAAGCGGCACGGTAGTAGTGTTACTGTAGTGATGATAATTACACGAGAACAAACAGATGGTGGTACCGGTTGTCGCCTATGACGATCAACGTCGACTATTTTTCGTGAACATCCAAGTCGATGTTGACGCCGCGCGCGGCGAGTTGTTGCTCGAGACGTTCTCGCGCGGAGAGGGTTTCTTCGCTTTGCTTGGCGATAATCTTGGCGCGCTCGGATTCCGTGAGCTCGGCTAAGGGGTCGACGTTTGAAGATGGCATGCTATAGTACATCTTCATGTCTTCGTTGTATCCGGTGGCGGCGGCTTTTGTTGTCGTCGTCGGCGATTCTGCGGCTTTGTCGTCGTCGTCAGCCTTGGACAGCTTGACGCCGCCGCCAGAAATAACGCACGACGAAGATTCACCGGCGCACCCCAACTTCTCGAGTTCCTCATCAGTCGGCGCCTCGGGCGCGTGCGCAATGTAGTGTCGCGAGCCACCCTTCATGGAGATGGACCGTTCGCCCGCGCGCGACAATCCCACAAAGCGCGCGTCGCCATCAAGGCGACGGTGCGCCATCGTGCCAAGGATTTCGCCCGCATCGTTGGTGATGTTTGAGCTGAATCCAGAATAATCCACCGCAGAGGCGCAGATTTCGTACACGTGGCCAAACTTGAAGAATTCTTCATTCGCCTTGACGGGTAAATGGCCGTCGAGCGCCGGATCCTCATTATTTGTGAGCACAATGTGCGTCGATTCGTGCGTCTCGGCGCTCGTGACGTTGAAGAGCTGATGACCGTACTTGAGTCTGTACTCCGATCCGGCAGGGTTGTACAAGAAGGACGGTTTGGCGCACAATTTGCTGCCATCGGGGCACGACGGCGCCGCGTTTAACCACGCTTGCGCGTGTTGCGTCGTGCACCATCCCGTTCTTTGCTCGTCACTCATGTGCGTAATGTCGCGAATTTGCGTCACCAACATATTATTCTGCCCCACAGTTGCAGAGACGACGCTGTGCGTCTTGAGCTGTAAATACGGCATGACAGTTTTGCGCGTACCGGTGCCCGAAGGCGTGTGCGCGACGCCGACGGTGAACTGAGGCGCCACTGTAATCTCACCGTAATCATCGCGTTGTAACAGTGGATCGAGCGCGAAGTGACCATCAGAACACACGAAATCGACGTCAGAGATGCTCAGGTCTTCCGCCGTGCGCTCAACGCTGCCATCGATGTTGGTGTATCGGTTCTTGACGTGGAAGCCGGTGATGCACGCCTTGGGATTTTGGCACTCAAACTTGACCGACGTCGCCGAGGGGATGTCCAAACCACATCTCGTGGCTGGCGTGCCGTCCGTGGACATGGCGATGACGTCGTCACCGTCGCGGCGAATGTACAGCGAGCGATAATGTTTGTCGAAATTGACGTTGCACTGTTCGGCGCTGAAATCAAACTCGGCGTGCTTGGGGAACACTTCGTGCTCACCCGTGCCCAAGTCTGTGGCTTTCGTGCCTTTTTCGCAATGACCCTTCATGCCGTACAACTTTCCGTTGTGTTTGTATAACGTCACCTTTGTCATGCACTTGTTTTGCTCTTCGCATTGGAAAAATCCACCGGATTCATCGTACGAATGTTCGGCGGGGAAATCTGGCTCGAGACCGACGGGACGCTTGCGGAAAAATGCGTCGTCAAACTCGTGACCGTTGAGAGCGTCGTCCAATTGATCTTCGAGTTCCTTGATACGTTGTTTCAATGAATCAATTTTCTCTTCGTACGCCGCATCTTCTTTCGCGTCTTTAGCTTCATGGTCAGCCTCCTTTTTGTTCTCCTTGAGCTTTTCAAGCGTCGACGGCACGTCAAACTTCTTCACAATGTCACTCAAAGGCTTGTCAGTGGCTTCAGCAAGGGCGACGCGGAGTTCTTTTAAGGTGTCAACCATCGCCGCGGTAGCTTCATCCTCCGCGGCTTCGCGCTTCTCTTCGTGTTCTTCCTGTCTGTCTTCACGCGCCTCCTTGTTCTTCTTCTCCTTGGCGTTGTCGTCTTCAATGCGTTCTTGCCTGTCCTCGACAGCTTCGCGTCGCTTTCGCTGATGATCCGAGAGATCCTCGACGTTATCTTCGACTCGCTTTTTCGCCTTGATTATATTCTCTTTGACGCGTTCCTCCTTCTCGATTTGTTTTTTGAGCGCGTCGATGTTGGCTTCAATAATGTGCGGCGTCAATTTTCTCTCGTCGTCGTCTGCATCAGTCGTCTTCTTGGCGTCATCACTCTTGGCGAGTTGAGCGGTGTCATCATTCTTATTTTCGATCTCCGCCTCGATTTCATCTTTAATCGCCGCCGCACGCATCGCCGTCTTTTGCTTGATGACGACAACGTGTTTGCGTACCTCTTCTCGAAGCTCTTCAATCTTCTCCGCCGCGACTTGTTGCGCTCGCACGCGTTCGTCAACATCCTCCGCCTCGCTCGCATCGCGTTCCATGGCATCAATGCGCATGTTCATACGTTGCTGAATCTCCAAAAGCAACTCATTCGACGCCTCGGCGAGCTCTGCGAGCTTTTCATCCACGCGGGCGCGAACGTCGGCGCTCACTCGCTTGGTCTTGTACGGCGTAAACTCAACCTTGGCAAAGGTTTCATCGGCGTTCACCAATTGCTTACGAACGAGCGCACGAGACTTGCGAGCATCGTCATCGTCGTTATCGTCGTCATCGTCGTCGCTGTCAGAATCCTCTTCGTCTTCGTCATCCTTGCGCTTGTGCTTCTTTGAATGCTTTTTCCCGTCGCCCTTTGAAAGCTCGGCGCGTACGTCTCGATCTTCGTCTTCACCATCGTCCTCTATAGCCTTCTTCGCCCCCACACGAGCGCCATCATCATCCGATTGTTTCACATAATGTCTCACATCAAACTCCAACGCCGGTAAGCCATCCTCCTTACCCTTTGAATCCTTTGAAGCGTCGCCCGCGTCGCCCGCCGGGTCGGCGCCGCGCACGCGCGCGATCGCCTCTCGAATCATCTTCTGCACATCACTCACCGTATCCTCACCCTCCTCGCGCTTCACCCCGTTCATCGACGTCTCTAACGCTGCTCGCGCATTTTCCGCACGCGCCTCGGCGTGTCGCTCCTCTACGCGCTCGTGTCGTCGAGACTTGGCCAACGCCGCGCGTCTCGCGTGGCTCAGACGAAACCGCCCCAAACCCGCCACGCGCGTCTCGTGCCCACGCACGCTCACGCCCGCGAACGCCACCGCGCACACCGCCGCAGCAGAACCAATCACAAGCGCCACCTTGACGCCGCGCGCGTTCCCGCGCGCGCGTCGCGACGCGACGTCGGCGCGCGAATCATCACCGTCAACACCCTCGATCGAAATCGCCGTCGTCATCGATGCCGCGGACGTCGCCGCGCCCACGGCGCGCGTCGACGCCGCGGCGGACGCCGTCGTGGGGAGCAACGGCGCGCGTTCGGCGGCGCGGGTCATCGCGCGCGTCCGGTGCGTGCGCGTGAGGCGACAGCGGCGATCGAAGCGACGCACAGTGGCGCGCGGCTGGATGGTGTTGGAAAACTTGAAGGATGGGATGGATTGACCAATCATAATCAGGACGAGGGGGGGACTCGAGTAAGCTTTTCGGGTCTAGAAAACAAAGTCTACTGGTGCGTGGGCTACGCGAACCGACGACGACGCGAAGGCCGTTGGGTTCATCAACTATTGTACGTGTATGGATGGGTTTGTGTCGCCGCGTGCGCGCGCCGACGCCGCGTGCGCGCGGAGTATCAGGCAAAAGCATCATCAATCGCGTCGTTTTGACTGGACGCGAAGAAGATCCGATCACCTTTTCTTTTGTACGCGTCGAGGACGACGACGACGATGATGCACATCGACGGATGTGGATGGCATATATATATATATATATATGATTGCGTCGTCGTCGTCGTCGTCTTCGTCCGCGCTTACGCGCTCAAGATGATGTTATTGATTGGAATGAACACCAGCTTGACAAAGAATCCCACAAAGCCCATGATCACGAACCCCGTCGCCGTGCGCGCGGCAATCTTCCAGAATTCATCCGCGCTGGGTTTGGTGCACTTCTTGACGAGACGGATGCTGTCCTTGGCAAAGTCGCGCACGGGTTTGATGGCGATATCGGCGACTTCCATGGTGGAGCTTTTGCGTCGTACAGTGACGCGCAATCGCGCGCATTCCGCACTCGCAGTCGCGCGCGTCGGCGTTGGATTGGCGACGGACGAGGCGCGAGGGCACGCATCGGTCATGTCGTACTGTCACGCGTCGTCGTCGTCGTCGCCGTGCGCGCCGTGCGCGGGCACGGGCGTGCGCGCGGCGGCGGATGGATTCGAGGCGTGTCCCGCCTGTCGCGGCGCCGGTGCGGTGGACGCGCGCGATGCGTGCTGCGCGTCGCACGGCGGGGGAGAACTCGCGTCGTCGTCCGCGCGCGCGTCTGGGTCGTTCGATGTCATGCGCGCCGTGCGCGCGTTACGGTTGGTGGATGAGCGCGACGCGCCTCGAGCGTTTGGGGAGGCTGAAGACGTCGCGTTGTTGTACTTTACATCGAAAGATTGCGGCGCGTGTAAGAGATTCGCGCCGACGTTGATGGCGTTTGCGAAAGCACACGATGTGCGCGTGGTGGCGATCGCGTGTGATGCGTCGTCGACGGCGTATGCGGGGTTGGATGGGTCGAATTTTACGCGCGTACGAGTGCGCGAGGATGCGTCGGCGTCGGATGAGGATGGGACGAGCGTGGTGGCTCTGAATGCGTTGTTGCGCGCGTTGTCCATACGATTCTTGCCGACGGTGGTGGTGGTGAATTTAAAGCTTGACGTCGTGGTCACGGATTGGGGACGGACGGTGATGAGCTTGAATTCAAACCCGTTACCGGCGTGGCGACGCGGCGAGAGCGGATTGATACCGAATCCGATGCGGACATTCATGAAGGGCATCGAGCAGTGTGCGTACGGCGGCGGCGGCGATTCCAGCGCGGCATAGAGATTAATATTGTTGTTGTAGGCTATGTGGACTTGTTTAGTTGACCGTAATCATCGTCGTCTGCGGTACGCTCGCTCGCGACTTCTACTTCTATCTCGATTTCGAGGACTCGACCGCCGATATCGTCGTCGCTCGATGTCATCGTCTCGGTCGCCACTTCTCGAGCGACTGAGTGAGCGCTCGCGGCGCTTTCTACCACTCTCACCATGACGGTGTCGTGAATGTCTTTGCTCTCGACTTCGACTTCGACTTCGACTTCGACTTCGACTTCGACTTCGGCTTCGATGTCGTCGCCGACGCGGACTCTGGCTTCGACTTCGACTTCGACTCTTGCGTTGCCCACCATCGCGTCCTTTTAAATACTTTCGTGCGTAATACGCATTCCAATCGTGAGATCCACCATCGGCACGACCACCTTGACGATCGCCGCCGTCGAGAAACCGTCGTCGGCTCGACGCCAACGCTTCGGCTTCGCGTCTCGCTTCATCGAGCGCGTTATCTCTCGCCATCTCACTCAGCGTTTCTCGCGCGTTCTCGCGCCAATCCCGGCGCCCTTGCGCTTGGTATGCGTTTGGAATCATCGACCGTGCTCGCGCGTGTTCGTCGTCGTCGTCGTGTTCGTCGTCGTCGTCGTCCCGTAACGCCGCCGCCGCCGTCGCGCGCCTCGCGCGTTCTTCTCGTAGCGCCCGCACCTTGTCCAATCGCGCCTTTGCCTCGCGATTCGACGCGTCGAGCGCCGACGCCAATCGACGCGCTTCTTCGGCGATGTCCTCCGCGCTCGGTGCGCGCTCCGCCTCGTCGTCGTCGGCGGTATTTTGTGCGACAGCCGCTGCGTTTGAATCATCATCATCTTTTGACACGCGTCCGTCGCCAGCACGCGCGCACGCGTCGGCGACACCGCACGCGCCAGCCTCTGCACCACCGCAACCGTCGTCGTCGCGCGCGTCGTCGTCGCCGTCGTCGTCGTCGTCGCGTGACGACGACATTCGCGCGCGCCACGAACTGTCGTCACATCGTCGCGCATGGATGTCGCCATCGTCGCGCGCGCGCGCCGAGGCGCGCCGCCGCGCGCGTCATCGTCGGCATCGGCATCGACCTCGTCATCCGTCGCGGTGTCGGAGGCGTACGTGCGCGAGGACGTCGCGTGCGGGTCGGTGTTGTGCGCGGCGCACGCAGCTGTGAATGCGCGACTCGCGCATGGATGCGCGTTAAGCGACGGCACGGAGGACGGTGCGGGCGCGCACACCGCACTGCGCGCGCACGCGTGTTATGTGTTCCCCGACCGCGCGGCGATGGAGGCGTACGGGGAGGTGTTCGTCGAGCGCGGGTGCGTGAAAGATGTCGTGGTGTTGAAGTCTACGTTGGTTGCGTTGGCGCAATCATCGCGCGCGTCTGCGCGGAAAGCGGCACGTATCGCGCGTGAGGCGTCGATGGATTGTAGAAAACATGTGTTTGCGTTTGATGACGCGCATTGTGCGGGCGTGAACGCGGTGATGGAGGCGTTGGATGAGCAGTTTGGGGCGTCGAGGTGGCGTCGGGAACGCGCGGCGGCGGCGTATTACGCGACGAAAGTTGCCGGGAAATTTCCGTGTGTGATCGTTTCCGATGGCTATGCGCGAGAATTAGCGTTGGATGATTCGACGACGGCGTTGGGGCTACCGCCAGGGGTGGTTGTGTGTGATGTGAAGACGTTTGCGGGGACGTTTTGCGCTCTGGATGGCGAGGCGGCGGCGGCGTTTGAGTCTGTGTTTGAAACGCAGCGCGCGGATGGCGACGACGTCGACGGCGTCGAAGTCAAGCACGAGGACGACGTTGAATTTTTGCCTTCATCGGCAAAGTCGACAGTGTTGGGTAGGAAACCGCCGACGGCGTATGATCCGCATTGGAGCGCGAGCGACGTCACCGCGGGCGTCGCCGACGGCTCGCTCGTCACGGGATCTCTCGACGTCAAAGCCCTCGGTGTGGTGTGCGAAGGATACGTGAACGGCATATTTATACCATCCAAACATGCCATGAATCGCGCCATGCATGGCGACGTGGTGGTGGTGCGCGTGGAGCCTGAAGACGCGTGGCTCGCGTCCCGCGTCCACGTCGTCGACGAGGACGAAGGCGTTCGGGCGAGCGACGTCTCGTCATCAGCCAGTCATCCGCCGCGGCGCACCGGTGCGGTGGTGGCCATCATTCAACGCAAAACCACCGACGTCGTGGCATGCATGGATGCCGTGGATGAAGAGGAACTCGTGCGCAATCCGCACGTCAAGCGAAACGGCGCGCTATGCGTGCCGATGGATGGCAAACTGGTCAAAGTAAAGCTCCTCACGCGACGCGCGCACGAACTCATCGGCCAGCGCTTCATCGTGCGCATTGATCGCTGGCAAACGCACCAGCGATACCCCGATGGACATCTCGTGCGAGTTCTCGGACCCGCGGGGGATGTAGATGTGGAAATGTCGGCGCTGCTCGCGCGGTTTAACATTCCGAGCGAGCCATTCGGCGCGGCGACGCTCGCCGAACTGCCGCGCGAAGGCGCGGATTGGGTCGTGCCACAGTGCGAGATTGACACCAGACGGGATTTACGCCACCACCGCGCGTGTTCTATCGATCCACCAGGGTGTACGGATGTTGATGATGCGTTGAGCGTGTACGCGAACGGTGACTCGCTCGAAGTCGGCGTGCACATCGCCGACGTCTCGTACTTTGTCCGCGAAGGTTCTCTGCTGGATTACGAGGCCCGCGCGCGCGGTACGACGGTCTATTTGGTCGACCGACGACTCGATATGCTTCCAGAGCTACTCAGTGAAAACCTCGCGTCGTTGCTCGAAGGAAGAGATCGATTAGCGATGAGTTGCGTGTGGACGCTCGACGAGCGGTTAAACATCGTCGACGTATGGTTTGGACGTTCCGTCATCCACTCGCGGCATCAAATGACGTATTACCAAGCGCAGGCAATCTATGATGACGCACCAACGCCACCCGGGGTAGTTGCGTTCGATGACACGGAGACAAAGGCGGTGCGCGAGGACTTGAAGACGCTCGTGGCGTTTGCAAACCGCGTCAACGCCGTTCGCGTGTCCCGCGGCGCGGTCGAGCTCGAAAGCGCCGAGTTACGTTTCGAGACCGATGCGCAGACAAAGTCGCCCACGGAGGTCATACACAAACAAGAGGTACCGATGATGCGAGTGGTGGCGGAGCTGATGATTCTGGCGAACAGCGCGGCGGCGAAAGCGACGCACGGAGCGTTTCCGGGGTGCGCTTTTTTACGTCGGCACGCGCCTCCGCGTGCGGATGGATTTGAAGAACTGACACGACTCGCCGCCGCGCAAGGCGTGAGTTTAGACTGCTCGAGTGGAGAAACACTCAATGCGAGCCTGGCGCGCGTGGCGGCGACGTCCGATGCGGATGTCACGACGTTGTTTAAAGGCTTGGCGACGCGCGCGATGTCAGAGGCGCAATACGTGAGCTCTGGGTCGATTTCCCCCGAAGCTGGCTTTGGGCATTACGGTTTAGCGCTCACGTACTACACGCATTTTACATCACCTATTCGACGATATGCGGACATCATAGTTCATCGGCAGCTCATCGCCGCGGTGGAGGCTCGCGCAAACGCGAGCGGGCACGCCGCGCTCGAGCCCGTGGCGACGCATTTGAACGAGCGCAATCGCGCTTCCAAACACGCGCAGAGTCGATGTGGGGAAATTTACTTGTTGTGGCTGTTACGTGAAAAACCTATGATTGAGCCTGCGATCGTGCACGAGGTCCGCGACGATGGCGTCCTGGTGTTCTTGCCGTCATTTCACATCAAGGCGCCGGTGCGATTGACTGACGCAAACGGCTGCGCCATCAAAGAGTTGCGTGAGAGCGAGTTCGACGAACTCCCAAGTCCAGATGGCACCGCAACCTGGGTTCAAGCTAGGCCATGCGTTGGCGTTGAAGGCACAACTGCAGTGCGGCGCACGAATGCGAAAGGTATCGACGTTTTGGATATCATCCGCGTCGGCGGCGACGTCGAGCGCTCGTACTCGCTTTTGCAAAAAGTATGGGTGGAGCTCAGTTGTAGGCACTCACGCACGTACGGCCCGAAGCTTGAGCTTCGCATTTTAGATGCCGCACATCACACTGGAGCGCGTGAAGCCGTCGCGCAGCGCTCGGCGGTGCAAGCGTCGTCGAGCGCGGCGCCGCCGCCGGCGAGCTTGTCGAGCGTCATGCGACACGTCGTCGAATCCCAATCTGTATCCGAAAGCGACAACGACGCCTTTAAGAGCGGCGTCCGAGATAGAACAAACACAATGCACACACATGCAAAACGTTCGCGTCGCAACGCGTCGATTGCGGTCACCGAGACGCTCTCGCGACTGAACCTGGACGACGCGGCTGACGATTGGTCCTCGTCTTCGTCTGACGAATGCGTCGTCGTCGCGGATGACGATGACGAATTATGGATCCCCCGCAAAGCCCGCGCGCGCGGACACCCGCAGAGCACCACGCGTTCGACGAGTCAATACATCGCTCGTCGCAAAGCTGCCGATGCGTGGGCACGTTTGGTCGCCACGCGACCGTACGGCGCCGACGGCCGGGCTCGATTTGAGCGGCGACTCGCGCGCGCCGAACGCCTCCAAGCCGCCGCGACCGCCGCGTCGCCGTCGCCGCCTAGACATCCCTAGACACTCAGCGCGAAATCTATAGCCTAGTCGCGCGAAACAACGATAGATAGAATAGCACACACGCACGTACACGCGCACGCATTCGCCGCGAACGCGCGCTCGACGACGCGCCGCATACCCTACGCTCAACCTCATTCTTCGCCGCTCGCTCGCCGCACCGCGCCACCACCGCGCGTCGCGATGCCGCCCAAACGCAGCGCGCACGTCTTCACGTCCGACGACGCCCCCGCCACCGCCACCGCGTCGGCGTACAACATATACTATTGCAAGTTTTGTGGAGACCATTGTTTGACCACCGAAGCCTCGCTCGCGTCGTCGCCTCGCCGACGCACCGATAACGCCCACGTCATCGACACCGCCAAGCACGTGACGAAAATGAAACTCTCGCTCGCGGCCAAGCCCGTGGCGGTGAAGCGCGAGAATGGCGAGGTGGAGGTACAGTATAGATACGCGTGCGGCGCCGTCCCGGTGGGCTACGCGACGTCGCCCGACGGCTCCGGGTTGCTCTACATTTTCGACGGCGCATTGAGCGCGTTCGATTACGAGAAGGACCACGCGGTGAAAGACGATGGATCAGGCGTGCGCCCACCGCCGCCGTGCGTGATCGCGGTCGCGGGCGGGGCGACGCAGATTGATATCGAAGTGGACCGGGACGTGAAGGGTGGCCGAGGCGTGACCAAGATATCGGCGAGCGCAATTAAAATCGTCGTCAAGTCGCCGTTGACAAAGTGCGACGCCGAGTTGTTGGAGTTTTTAGCGGGTTGTTTAGATTTGAAGTTGACGCAAATGTCTTTGTTGAAGGGGCGGACGCAGACGACGAGAACGTTGCTCGCCAAGGGGAAGTCGCCGGCGGAGTGTTACGAGGCGCTCACAAAGTCATTGGAGGTTGAAAACGCGCGCGTTGCCAAGCTCGCGAATTTAGGCCAGCACACGTGATGCATGCGAAATGATTGCTACCACATACCTAGGACCTCGCGCACGCGTAGCCGTGTTAGCGCGCGAGGGATTGACGCTGTAATATATACATCCATCTTTTGACGAGCTCCGAGGTCCCACGCCACTCCGCGGCGCGTGATATCCGCGCGCACCGCACGCACGCGACGCACGCGCATAACGCACGTTTCGTCACCGTTGTGCGCCCTCGTCGAGGCGCGTTCGCGCACGAGCGCGCGGGCGTGGGGGTGAATTAATTCAAATTTGCGCGCGACAGCCTGCGCATGGCGAACGTCATCACGCGCGCCTTGCGCGGCGTCAACGCCGATGTCATCGACCCCGTCGCGTTGAGCGATGGCGATGATACCGATGCGCCTGGGTCGCCGTATTCCATTCCGGATTGGGGATCACCCGCGCGTGAGGAGCCATCGAGCGCGTACATTGCGCGCGCGAGAGGATTCGCCGAACGACTCGCCCGCGTCGCTTTAGATGACAGCGACGGCGAGGACGGCGATGGGGTCGGTAATCGAAGACGGCGTGAGAAAGATACTTCTAAGCTGACGTCGTCGTCGCCAGCGCGCCGACGGGGCGCGGCTGATGTATCGCGAGCGATGTTTCAAGAGGAGGAGCCGTCGGCGACAGCTCGGCTGCTCGCTCGGGATGATTTTAAAGCGACTGCGGGTGCGTCGAGCGCTTTCGCGCGCGCACGGGACAAGGATGACGAGCGCATAGCGAATGCAACGCCTAAATCGTCGCGCTTGCGAGAACATATTGAGATTTTGGAGGAAAATTTGGCGCATGAACGCAAGCGGAGCGCGTCGACGATGGCCAAGTACGAAGAGCTTGGAGCGCACGCGACGGTAGTTTTGCGGCAGCGTGATGAGGCGCGTGCGGCGTTAGAGGTGTCGACGACGCGAGAACGCGCTGCAACAGCGCGCGTAGATGAGCTCGTAAAGCGTTTGGATGAAGAACGCGCGATGAGTGAGCAGAGATTGGATGACGTTCGGCGGTCGACGTCGGCGTGGCGGGACGCGCAGCTCGTGGAAGTGAATGCGATGAAAGCAGCCGCAGAATCGATGATGCGCGATGCAAAAGAAGCAGCAGACCGCGTCGAAGAACGCATCGCGTCGCGAGTGTCGCAGTATGAGCGACGATTGAATGAAGCTGAGCGCGACGCGGCGAAACGCGCCAGAGAATCCATGAGCCGCTTTGGCGCGCGCGCGTCGACGACTGAAGTGCAAGCTGCACGTGAAATCAGCGCCCTCACCAAGCGTGTCAATGAGTTAGACAGTGAGCTCACTACGGAGCGCCGCGAGCGATCAGCGGCACAGCACGCGGCGGCGACTGCGACGCGTGATTTGGAGGAGACGCGCGGGCAATTTGAATCCTTTCGAGCCGAACTCGCGAGCGCTCGCGACGTCGTTCACGCCCGAGACGAAGCTCTAGACGCCGCTCGACGCGACGTGCGCGAGGCACGCGCGGCGACAGATGAGTGCAACGTGCGTATCAAGCGTTTGGATGACGATAAGCGCGATTTACAGCTCAAAGTATCGTCATTAGAAGAGGTGCTCGGAGACGTCGGCGGATACAAGAAGAATGTCATGACGCTTCGCGCGCGCATCGCCCACTTAATTTCTGAAATTCATCACGCCAAAGAAATTCACGCCGAAATCAAGCGTGAGTTCGAGCACGAAATATCGACACTCAAAACGGAGAGCGTGCAATGGGTGAAAGATGCGGTGGAACACACAAGGGCGCATTACGAGTCGCGGCTGCGGGACGCGAGTGAACATCGCGTGGCGTCGCTCGAGGGCACAATTGCAACGCTCAAGAGCGATATAGAAGATTTGAAACGCGAACACGCGCGCACTATTGAAAGTGCTGTGGCCAACGAGCGCGCATCCATCGCGGCGGCGGCTGAAGCATCGATTCGTGCATCGACGCAACGTACGATTGCGACGGAGAAAGCCAAGGCGTTGGCGGAGCTCGCTCGGCGCGAAGCCGAAGAGCGCCTCGCGTCGAGCATCGAAGACCGCGACGCCATGGAACGCGTGCTCGTGTCATCGAACGAGCACATTGCCGCTGTCAAGGCTGAAGTTGCGAATGAAGCAAAGAAGAGAGAGCTGTTGATGAGCGAACTCAAAGAGGCGCGTGCAAATGTGCGGGATTTAACAAAGCTTTTGGACGCGCGAAGCAAAGCTTCGTCGAGTGAAGACGACGATGAGGACGACAAGAATGCCATGGAGCGCATGCGCGACGACGCGTCGGCGATTAAATCTGCCCTAGAGTCTGCCAAGCGCGATCTCGCGGACGCTAAAGCAGAGACAGTGGCGGCGGTGAAGCGCGCCGAGGACAACGCTCGTCTGGAAATCGACGCCCTCCGTCGTGGTTTAGAAATGGCGACGGAAAAACACGCGAGCGATAGCGAAGCGCGCATCGCGAGTCTCGAGCGAGAACTCTCCGATGCTCTCGAAGCAAAGCACGAGCTGCGCGATCAACTCGAGCGATACGAAGCGTTGACGGCTTTACAAGACGACGCGATGTCGGCGTCAAAATCGCAAGTGCGATCCTTGAGCGCGCGCCTGCGGTCGCTCGAAACGAGCGTATCCGGATCGCCCATGCCGTCGTCACCATTCGGCGGTGGTCCTCCGCCGTCACCGAGCACGGGTGCTCGAAGCTTTTTCTTGACGCCACAGAGCGCGATATCGTCGCCCGTGCGACGTCCATTGCCGACACCGATGACGTTGCCAGCGTCTCCGCGGTCGCCAGCGCGTTCGTCTCGCTCGACGTCGTATTCCCCAATCAAGCCGAAGAGTCCGTTATTTAAAGATTTAGAATAGTAGCATCATGCAGTGTAAGTGAATGGCATTCGCATTCGTGTATTTCAAAGAGAAGTGTGTCTAAAAACAGGGAGGTGTGTGCGGTACAAGCTAAAACATATTACGTCTCCATGGCGTCGTCGGTGGATTGTCGGGCAGCCTTTTCCGCGGCTTCGCGCGCCTCAGCTTCCTTCTTCCCGAGCCCACCGCAGTGCGCGTCGACGTCGGGAACGGGCTCGGAAGGATAATATCCGTAGTGAAGCTCGCCAACGTCGTCGCCGGTGACCTTGGTCCATCCCTTTTCAGAGACGTGATAGACGCTCACCGTACCGCCAGAGAACGCGTCTCGAAACGTCGCGTGGTAAATCGCGCGACGACCAAGCTCGCACGCATCTTTCACGGACAAATCCCACTTGTACCCCTGATCTAAAACGCCATAGGCGAATAACGAACCAGAACCGACGCTAAATCGTTGGCCCTTTAAGCGCGTTCCTTCGCTGTCGACGTAGTACAATCCGGGACCATTTAAATCCCAGCCGGCGATCATCGTCCCCATGGATAACCCTTTCCCTTTGTAGCTGTACAACGTATTCGCCAACATTTTAGACGCCGCACCAACGGTAATCCTCTTACCCGTTTCCAACTCGTGTAAACGGCATTGAATCCCCAAATTCCGTTGCCAAAACTGACAATCCGCGGCGCCTCCAGCCATCGTGCCGAGCAAGAAAGGATTAATCTCAATCACCTTTTTCACCGTCTGCGACGAAATATATGGCCCTTGCGACGCGCGCGAATCCACAGCGATCACAATACCGTGTTCGAAAATAAACCCAAGCGTCGTCGTCCCGTGATTCGGCTTGACGTAATTGATGACTTCGCGTTGGAACTCTTCAAACTGTCGGTTGAAAAGGCGCGAAACGAAACAATCGTCAATACTCACGAAAATACCTCGCGCGTGCACGTCCAAAACGCGTGCGTGCGCACACAGTGCGCGCGGTCGTGTGATCCGCGGCGTGATCACGCGCGCGCGTGCGCGAGACGTGCGCGTTGACCTAAACCGACGCGCGTTTGCGGTCCCGGTCCGTCGACGCGCGCGAGTCAACGCATTCGCATCGCATCACGCATCGATCGCCGCGATTCGCGCGCACACGTACGTTCTCAACACCAGGCACCGCAAAATTAGCCGCATTCACGGACGTGTGCAACCCTCGCACGCTGTGTACGACGTCAAAAACACATCACACGCGGTCAGTCTCAA
>JACLAB010006589.1_pt1 | contig 36457 bp, 49 predicted proteins | sample 8027921 | NCBI WGS metagenome assembly JACLAB01 (sample SAMN15725117, study PRJNA655200) | protist metagenome | isolation source: fluorescence activated cell sorting (FACS) single amplified genomes of... | place: USA: West Boothbay Harbor, Gulf of Maine | collected 2000-07-19 | reverse complement strand
ATGTCAGTTACAGGTTTAATTGGAGTTATTGGTGGTTATATTGGCGGCAGCAAATGAGAGATACGAAATCTTTAGAAGAGTATTCTAAACAGAAAGAAAAAGATAAAAAACAAATGAACCTTTTTAAAGAATTAAAAAAAGAAGTTAACGCAGGTGCTAATGGCACTCAAGACTATGTTATTAAAAAGGGTGAAAACACAGGAAAGGTAGCAAAGAAATAATGCAATTAGAAACAGTAATAAATAAAACTTTAAGATTTTTAGATTCAAGAATAGATCAGTTGTCGATGTCTGTAACATCTGGAGGGGTTGACAGTATGGAAAATTACAAGTATATAATAGGACAAATCAATGCACTGGAATCAGTGCGTCAGGAAATCTCTAACCTGCTAAACGATAAGGAGCACAATGAAGGAACAGTCATCGATATTAACACCAAACAATGATCTTGTTGGTGTAAAAAAATCAGAGAAAAAAGAAGAGAAAGAACCTAACTTACCAAAACCTACTGGGTGGAGGATGATAGTTTTACCTTTTAAAATGAAAGAGAAAACTAAAGGTGGATTAGTATTAGCTGAAACAACTATAGAGAGGCAACAAGTTGCGTCTCAAGTTGGATTAGTTTTAGCTATGGGACCACAATGTTATAAGGATAAAGAAAGATATCCTGAAGGCCCGTGGTGCAAGGTCAATGATTGGGTAATGTTTGCACGTTACGCCGGATCAAGGATCAAGATAGATGGCGGAGAAATGCGTCTTCTAAACGACGACGAAGTACTAGCAACAATTGATAGTCCAGAGGACATCTTGCATGAGTTTTAATCATAGGAAGGAGTAACTATGCCAGACGAAGAACAAAAAAAGACAGTAGATATAGATACATCAGGACCTGATGCAACTATAGATATCGAAGAAGCAAAAGACGAAGCAGTTATTGAAACGGAAAAAGAAACAGGAACAGATAAATCATTTGAAAATGAAAGAGAAACCAAGTTAGAAGAAAAAAAGACTGACGAAAAATTAGAAGACTACAGCCAAGGGGTGCAATCACGTATTGCAAAACTTACTCGTAAAATGAGAGAAGCAGAAAGAAGAGAACAAGCTGCTTTAGATTATGCGAAAGGCGTAGAAGAGAAAAGACAAATTCTAGAAAAGAGGTTTGAAAAAACTGATTCTGAATATGTTAAGAAATTTGAGACTAGTATTAGTTCAGGTTTAGAAGCTGCGCAAAAAGAATTAGCGTCTGCGATTGAAGCTGGTGATGCACAGGCTCAAGTTGAAGCGAACAAAAGAATTGCAACTCTTGCTTTTGAGAATGCAAAACTAGAGCAAGCTAAAGCTGGTAGAGAAGAGCAACAGGCTGAGAAACCTGTCTTATCTCAACCGCCCATTCAAACACAACAAATGGATGACCCTATTAATCCAGATCCTAAAGCTGAAGCATGGGCTTCTCAAAACTCATGGTTTGGTACTGATAAAGCAATGACTTACACTGCTTTTGAAATACATAAGGATTTAACGGAAAAAGAAGGTTATGATCCTAACTCAAATGAGTATTATGCAGAGGTTGACAGAAGAATTAAAGTTGACTTTCCACATAAATTTGGTACTACTGATAATAAGCAAACGGCCGCTCCTGTTCAGACAGTTGCTTCTGCTACAAGAAGCGTAAAGCCAGGTCGCAAAACTGTGAGGCTCACACCTTCACAGGTAGCAATAGCTAAAAAATTAGGTGTGCCACTCGAAGAGTACGCAAAACAATTAAAAACCACGGAAGGAGCGTAAAATGGAAAACGAAAATAAAAATACTTCTCGTGCGAACCAAACACGGTCAAAGTCTGAACGACCAAAAGTGTGGGTTCCACCGTCATCTCTAGATGCACCCCCTGCACCTGATGGATTCAGGTATAGATGGATAAGATCTGAAGTCGTAGGCTTTCAAGATACTAAAAATATAACTTCACGTTTAAGAGAAGGTTATGAGTTAGTTAGATCTGAAGAAGTTGAAAATGCAAGTGACTATCCTGTTGTCGAAGACGGCAAATACAAGGGAGTGATTGGGGTTGGTGGCCTTCTTCTTGCGAAGGTACCTGAAGAGATCGCACAGCAACGTCAACAGTATATGTCTGATAGACATAAAGAACGTAACGAAGCCGTAAACAACGACCTTATGAAGGAGCAGGATAATAGGATGCCTATCAACGTTGATAGACAATCTCGTGTAACCTTCGGTGGTACTAAAAAGTAATTTTTTACATCACTGAATTTTAATAAACCGTACTGGAGGCCCTTCGGGGCAGGTACATAAGGAGAAACAACTATGGCAAATAGAAACGAACAAGGATTTGGTTTGATTGCTGCAGGTGCGCTTGGATCAACTCCAGCCACTTCAGGTCAAGGCAAATACAAAATAGATGCTGGCTATGGAACTACATTATTTCATGGTGGCGCTGTTGCTTCTGCTGCTGGTTACATTGTTGACGGACAAACAACTGATGCACCTATCTTAGGTGTGTTAAATGGAATATTCTATAACGCGGCTACAACTTTAAAGCCGACGTTTGCGAATCATTACGTCCAAGTAACACCAGCAAACTCAGAAGATATCGATGCATTTGTATTCGATAACCCTCAACAACAATACGTAGTATCAACTGACGCGGCAGTCGCTCAAGCTGGTTTTCTAGAAACGTATGACATGAATGTATCGGCAGGTAGTACAACTACTGGTCAATCTTCAGCTACTCTAGATATCGGCGACACAAGTGCTGACGCAGCTTCATGGAGATTATTAAGATCCGCAGAGGATCCTGAAAATGAAGATATTACTGCAGCTTTTGCTTCAGTAGTAGTAGTTGCTAATCTAATTGAGCTACAAAACTAATAGCAGAATAGGAGAACAATAATGGCTATATCACGATCACAACTAGTTAAAGAACTAGAGCCAGGTTTGAACGCACTGTTCGGCTTGGAATATAAACGTTATGAAAATCAGCATGCTGAAATTTATAACGAGGAATCATCTGACAGAGCTTTTGAAGAAGAAGTTATGTTATCTGGTTTCGCTAACGCACAAGTAAAAGGTGAAGGCTCTGGAGTTTCATTTGATGAAGCACAAGAAACTTTCACTGCTAGATACACTCACGAGACTGTAGCTTTAGCGTTCGCAATCACTGAAGAAGCGATTGAGGACAACTTGTATGATAGACTTGCGTCTAGATATACAAAAGCTTTAGCAAGATCTATGAGTAATGCTAAGCAAGTAAAAGCTGTTGACCCATTAATTAATGGTTTCACAACTTTTCAATCTGGTGACGGTGTTGCTTTAATGGCAACTAACCACCCGACTGTAGCAGGAACGTTCGCTAATGAATTAGCGACTTCTTCTGACTTAAACGAAACTTCATTAGAACAATCAATGATTGACATTGGTAAAATGACTGATGAAAGAGGTTTAAGAATTGCAGCAAGAGGACTGAAAATGATCATTCCTTCTGAGCTACAATTTACAGCTGAAAGACTTATGAAGTCTCAAGGTAGAACTGGAACAGCTGATAACGATATCAATGCAATCGTATCTATGGGTATGGTTCCTCAAGGTTATAGAGTGAACAATTACCTAACAGATACAGATGCTTTCTATATCTTAACAGACGTGCCTAACGGTATGAAAATGTTCAACAGAGCACCATTGACAACTGCAATGGAAGGCGACTTTGACACTGGTAACGTAAGATACAAAGCTAGAGAAAGATACTCTTTCGGAGTTTCTGACCCTAGAGGTATTTTTGGTTCGCCAGGAGCGTAATCAATAATTTTTGTGGCGGGACATAGTCTCGCCACAATTGACAAATAGAAAGACAAAACCATGACAAAATTTATAGTAAACATTTGGGCGTATAATCATCACGCTAAATTTAAAGTAGAATCAGAAGATTCCCCAACTGACCTTGAACAATCTATCCTTGACAAACTTGGAGAAAATAGTATAGTTTGGGAAAACCTTGGAAATAGTTACAATGACAAGGTAAATAGAATAACCTATGAGGAGGTTATAGATGATACAAGACCTATACAAAGCAAAAAGGTCCTTGGAGTTGAAGTGGGAACAGGAGCATCTATCTAATAATAGATACACTCTTGAAATGGTCAGAATTGATGACAAAGTAAAAAAAATCATCACTGACATTAAGCTGGAAGAAGCAGCAATTGCCCATAGACAGAACACAATTGAAGGTTCTGCTCCAGAAGTTTCAGTAGCTACTTAATCAAAAGCTACATCGTTGGAATAAATCCACTCCACACTACAGGCTCTCTTGCACTCTATTCAAAACTAGTATATAATTTTGACACTATACATAAATTAATATTCTGCATAGACGCAGTATAGTCGACGGCCTAGAGACTATGTAGAATTTAACTAGGAGAATAATCATGGCTATAACTAACTTTTCTGGACCTATTACGGCTGGAAACATAAGAAACACTACAGGTACAACTATTGGTACTAACATCGCAAATGTTGGACAAGTTGTAATGTCTCAAACTTTTGCAGCTGATTTATCAGGTGGAGCAATTGCAGCAGCGGTACAAAACGTTGTAATTCCTGCAAATTCACAAATCATTGATATTGTGATTGATCAAATCACAGCAGCTAACACTGCTACTAACTATAGTATTGGTGATGTAGCTGGTGGGGCAGCAACACTTTTGAACACTTATGCAAGTGGAACAGACGCTGGTAGAAAATACCCAACAACTCAAGCAGGTGGAGCATTAGCTTGGGAAGATGTTGGAACAACTGACATCAGATTAACTTTCACAAGTTCAGCAGCAACAAATGCTGGTGAAGTTAGATTTACTATTTTGTATTCACAAAATAATAATCTAGCATAATAAATATTTAGTGTGGGGCTTCGGCCCCACATAAAATTAATTTTAAGGAGAAACAAATATGAGTTCAGATCAGAAATTTACAACACTTACAGCTGATGGACAGGTTAAAACTGCTTCAGGAGGATCTACTAATATTGGTCCTGCTAGAGTTACATACATTCAAGGTACTGGTATTACAAATATAAAACTTTATGATGCAGCAAGTGCATCTGGATCAATTGTATTTGAAGCTACTTTTGGAAGTGAAGGATTAGATATCTATGTACCAGGAAATGGTATTAGATTTGAAAATACTATCTATGCAGATGTAACTGGAACAGGATCTATTACACTTGGATATACTGGCTAGGAGGCTAAATGGCTAACACAACCTCGGGCACAACTACTTTTGATAAAACTTTTTCTATTGATGAAATTATAGAAGAAGCTTTTGAAAGATTAGGACAACAAGACGTTACAGGTTATCAATTAAAAACCTCAAGAAGATCATTAAATATAATGCTTCAGGAATGGGGCAACAGAGGTATTCACTATTGGGAAATAGGAGAACTTGATCTTGATTTAATACAAGGACAAGCAGAGTATAAATTTTTTAGATCATCCGGAGATGGTACAAGTGCTACTTCTAATCCAAATGGTATTTATGGAATATCCGATGTCCTTGAAGCACAATTAAGAAGTAATAGAACAGCAACAGATCAATCCGATAGTCCTATGACTAAAGTTGATAGATCAACCTATGGTGCTTTTTCAAACAAACTTTCTCAAGGTACACCTAATCAATATTGGGTTCAAAGATTTATTGATCATGTTAGTATTAGTGTTTATCCAACTCCAGATTCAACTAATGCATCTAAAGATATGCATTTTTATTATATAAAAAGAATTCAAGATGTTGGAGATTATACTAATGCAACTGACATGCCTTTTAGATTTGTACCATGTATGGTTTCAGGATTAGCTTATTACCTATCTATGAAATATCAACCACAACTAACTCAGAATTTAAAATTACTTTACGAAGATGAATTTCAAAGAGCATTAGCTGAAGATGGTTCAGCTTCAAGTACATTTATTACACCAAAAGCTTATTACCCAGGAACTTAATGTCTAAGTACGCAACAGGAAAACATTCAAAAGCAATTTCTGATAGATCAGGTATGGAATTTCCATACAGAGAAATGGTTAGAGAATGGAATGGTTCATTTGTTCATTACACAGAGTATGAACCAAAGCAACCACAACTTGAACCAAAACCAATAGGTGGTGATGGTGTTGCATTATTAAATGTAAGACCAGATAGAACAGAACCAATTACTACTGTACTAATACCTCAAGATGGTTTTGAAACATACCAAGCAGGATCAGGAATTATAAATGTAAGTGTACCTGGACACGGTTTAACAAATGGTACAACATATTTATTTAGAGGACCTCCAACAATTTCACCTGGAACAGGAACAACTACTAATCCTGTTTTTGCTTATGCAACTATTCCTAATTTTGATGGAATAACTGGTGCACAAATAGGACAAGGATCAGGTTACGCTATTACAACAGGACTTTATGACAATGGTTCGAGAGTTACAACAGACTATGCTTTATCTAATTTCTTCTTCTTTACAGTTAATTCAGATACTGCTACAACAGGGAATGTTAAAGGAGGAGGCTACGGTTGTTCCGTTGGGCCTATAACAATAAGCGCATGATAAATAAAATTTGGAATTGGATTAAAAATATATTTAAACCTGAAAAACAAGATCCACATCTTGAAATGTATGAATTAAGATCAGATAAAGCAGACAAGATACGTAAAAAATATAAAGGAGATTCTGAGTAATGGCTTATACTTTAGCAAACTTACAAGATGATATTAGAGGTTATACTGAAGTTGATGATGGTGTATTTACATCAGGTGTATTAAATACAATAATTAAAAATGCTGAAAACAAAATTTATAGAGAAACAGATAGTGATGATAATAGATTTTATGCAACATCTGCTTTAGTAAATGGAAATAGATATGTAACTATTCCGACTGATTTAAGATTTATTAGATATGCACAATTAACAGATGCAGCGGGTGATCAAACTTTTTTAGAAAAAAAAGATACAAGTTTTATGGCCGAGTATTATAATACTCCAAATACAGCTTCTGGAATTCCAAAATATTATGGTAATTGGGACGCTGAATTTTGGGTAGTAGCACCTACTCCTAACGCTCAATTTTCAATAACTTTAGCTTATGTTAAACAACCTATAAGTATAACAAATACAACACAACCAACAGCAGCTCCAGCAGCTACTAATGGAACTTATGTAAGTAATAAATATCAAGATTTACTTTTATATGCTTGTCTAGTAGAAGCATATGGGTACTTGAAAGGTCCCGTAGATATGTTACAATACTACGCACAAGCTTATCAAAAAGCAATGCAATCGTATGCGATCGAACAACAAGGTCGTAGACGCCGAGACGAATATCAAGATGGTGTTATTCGTACTCCTTTAAAATCACCGTCACCGTAAATTTAAGGAGAAAACAATATGGCAAATATAATACCGTTCGCATTTAGAGGAGAACTCTTTTCGGGAACACATAACTTTGCAAATGGAGGAGATGCTTTCAAAATAGCTTTGTACACATCTAATCCTTACTCAACGTCTAGTACAGTTGTACTTACAACTAATGAAGTTAGTTCTTCTGGTAGTTCAAACTATGAGAGAAAAGCTTTAGGTTCTCAAGCGGTAGCTAGTGGAACTGCAGTTGCTTCAGTTGACTTTGCAGATAGTACTTGGGCTAGTGCTACTTTTACAGCAGCATTTGCAGCAATCTATAATGATGACAAGAGTGATAAGTTATGTGTAGTATTAGATTTTGGTGGAAACAAAACGGCTACTAATGGTACGTTTACAGTTTCTTACCCAGATCCAAGTACACCGGCTAATGCAATTATAAGCATGGCATAAGGAGAAAATTAAATGGCGTTTAAATTAAACGATAGGGTTAAAGAATCCAGTTCGACTACTGGTACAGGTACGTTTACACTTGGTGGTGCGGTAACAGGTTTTGAAACTTTTGCTGCAGGTATCGGTGGAGGTAATACGACATACTATTGTATTTTTGAAAACGGTACAAATAATTTTGAAGTTGGTTTTGGAACTTTAAACGGAGGAGCAAGTACACTTGCTAGAACTAATATTATTTCTAGTTCTAATAGTGATGCTGCTGTAAACTTTGCGGGTGCAACAGAAGTATTCTGTACAGTGCCTGGTGCAAAAATAAGTTTACCTACTCCAGAAGAATATGGTTCTTCATCAGCGCCAAAAATTATTACAGTTAAAGTTGGTACTAAAACAGCAGCACATCCTTACTCAGGTCAAGGATCTTCTAGTGCATATTTTTTTGATGGATTAGAATCACCAGCAATCACATTTTCAGGTGCAGACTCATCATACAAATATTATTATAGATTTGATCAAGCAGATTCTACAAACAACGGTCACCCATTAAGATTTTATTTAGAAGCAGACAAATCTACAGCTTACACTACAGGTGTAACTACAAACGGAACTCCAGGAAACTCTGGGGCATATACTCAAATAGCAGTTGATGCTAACACACCAAATATTTTATATTATCAATGTTCAAGTCACTCATTGATGGGTAACTTTGCAAACGTAATATCTAATTATGTAAATGGTACTTTAACTGTAGGATCATTATTAAAAATGCCTGATAATACATCTGCTAAAATATTAGTTGCAGATGGTACAAGTTATCAAGAATCAGCAGTATCAGGTGATGCAACAATTGCATCTGGTGGAGCATTAACTTTAGCGAACTCAGGAGTTACAGCTGCTAGTTATACAAATTCATCAATTACAGTAGATGCAAAAGGAAGAGTAACTTCAGCTTCAAATGGAACTGCGGGAGCTACAGCGGGTTTTGCCGTTGCAATGGCAATCGCGTTATAGTATAAGGAATAAATTATGGCACAAAACTTTAGAAATTATCTAACAAGAAACACAGGTACATCAGCAGTAGATGCTTTAGGCGGAGCTGCTAATAGTTATGACACTTTAATTAGTGTTAGAATGGCTAATGTAACTACATCAACTATAGCTGTTGATGTTTATTTAAGAAGATCATCAACAAATTATTATTTAATCAAAAACGCGCCGATTGTCAGTGGCGGCTCACTAGAGCTTATTGACGGAGGAAGTAAAATTGTACTTGCTTCTGGAGACCAATTGTATGTTTTATCGGATACAGCTAGTTCTTTAGATACAGTAGTAGGTGCAGTTGACGCAATCAGTACATAGGGAGAATCATGTCGTATTTAGGAAACGCTCCAGCAAGAAGTTTTATAAGTTTTGAGAGACAGGTATTTACTATTGTCAATTCTCAAACTGCATATACGCTATCACATTCTGTAACTAACGAAAACGATATTAGACTTGTTGTAAATAACGTGGTTCAGGAACCTGGTTCAGGTAAAGCTTATACTGCAACAGGAACAGCTCTTACATTATCTGCAGCATTAACAAATGGTACAGATGAAATGTACTGTGTATTTTTAGGTAGAGCAACTGCAACAAGCGCACCTGGTGCAGGATCTATAGGCACTGCACAATTAGCTGCGGACGCAGTTACAAATGCAAAAATCGCTGATGATGCAATTAGCGATGAACAACTTGATCCAACTGTGATTACAGGACAAACAGCTGAAGCAACTATCGCTACAGATGATTTAATTTTATTATCAGATACTTCTGCTTCTGGTGCATTAAGAAAAATGACTAGAGCAAACTTTGTATCTGGTGTGGGTGGAACATTAGTTCCAGCATTTTCAGCTTTTAATGCATCAACTCAAAACATTTCAGATGCAACAATTACCAAATGTCGATTTAATACAGAAATTTTAGATAGTTCTGGAAAATACGATAGTTCAACAAATTATAGATTTACTCCAGCATCTACAGGATATTATTTAATAAATGCTAATGTTAGTTTAATGTCAAATAGTGGAGCTGATCTTATGCTTGATAATTATATATGGATTTATGAAAACAATGCTCAAATTGCAATTTCTCAAAATTATGGTAACTCAAGCAATAGAGATAGTTGGGGTCAGCACAATTTATCATGTATTGTTCATTCAGATAATGCTAATGATTATTATGAAATATTTGCTTATGCTGATATGAGTTCTGGAACACCAGAAGTTGCTGGTCATGCTTCAAGACAATTTTCAAGTTTTAACGCATTTAAATTAATATTATAGGAAAATAAATTATGGCAATAGATAAAATAACAACAGCAGCAATAACAGACGGAACGATTGTAACTGCCGATATAGCAGATGCAAATGTTACCGCTGCTAAACTTGCAAGTGGTACAGTTCAAAATCAATCAGCATTTAAAAACATCATCATCAACGGAGATATGAGCCAGGCTCAAAGAGCAACTTCTGCATCATCATTAACTGGAAATGGTTATCATACTGTAGATAGATTTCAGACAGTAATATCAAGTATTGGAACTTGGACACAATCACAATCAACCACAGTGCCAACTGGTCAAGGTTTTGCAACATCTTTAAAAATGGATTGCACAACTGCTGATGGTTCTCCAGCAAGTGGAGATAATATGTATATTAGGCAAGAAGTTGAAGGTCAAAATTTACAATATTTAAAAAAAGGCACATCATCTGCTGAAAGCACAACTCTATCATTTTGGGTAAGATCAAATAAAACTGGAACTTATATTGCTGAACTTTTAGATTTTAATAATTCAAGACAAATATCACAATCATATACAATTTCATCAGCAGATACTTGGGAAAAGAAAACTTTAACTTTTGCTGGAGATACAACTGGTGCTTTTACTAATAATAATGGACAAAGTTTAATGGTTGCTTTTTGGTTAGGAGCTGGAAGTGATTATACATCTGGAACTTTATCAACTTCTTGGACATCAACTACAAATGCCAACAGAGCAGTAGGTCAAGTCAATCTTGCAGATAGCACATCAAACGAATGGTATGTTACAGGAGTACAATTAGAAGCTGGAACATCTGCATCTGATTTTGAGTTCTTGCCTGTTGATGTAAATGGAACTAGATGTAAAAGATATTATCAAAAATTAGGAATAGGAATGGGTCAATATCAACATGCTCCATCAGTTTCTGATGGTTGGTCAGGTAGTGCACAGCTAGGAATAGCTTTTGTAGATACTCCAATGAGAGCAAGTGCTACAACACAATATGCGGGGTCTTGGACGGGAAGAGGTCATTTAAGTAGTGACAACAACTGTGTTCCAGGAGCAGCATTATCTAATTATGGTGGAACTGGTACAACATCAGTTTCTCAATTAAATAGGTTTTCTTGGAACGCAAATCAAAATAGTAACAGTTTAGGTACAGGAGCGACATATCATTCAAATACAGGATGTAGTTTAGCTTTTGATGCGGAGTTATAAATATGATAAATAAAAATACAATACAAACAGCAGAATACATTTATCAAGCAGATCAACCTGGAGATAATCCATCTTCATATTCTAAAAATCACATTAAAGTTGTGTGTTCTGATGATACATCGTTAATACATCTTGTTCCATTAACTACTGAAAATACAGATTACAATACTGTTATGGAATGGGTAGCTGATGGTAACACAATAACAGACAACGATCCTAATTAATTTGTGAACGTAGTTATTGTAGGTGGTGGAACAGCTGGATGGTCTGCAGCTTTAGCTTTTTCACAATATAAAAAATATAATATTACAATTATAGCTTCAAAAGAAATACCAATTATTGGTGTAGGTGAAAGCACTACAGGATTGTTTTTAGATTTAATTAAAAATAATTTTGATGAATTAGATTTTATAAAACAAACTGGTTCAACTTATAAAATAGGCATTAAACATGTAAATTGGTTGAATGGTAATGATTATTTTAATTCACCTTTAGGGTATGACATAAAAGACTACGATTATTATCGTTTATATCATATTGCAGAAAATAAAAAATTTACATCAATTCAATCTGCATTAATGGAAAATAATCAATTACCTTTTGTAAACGGACTTCCTATAGAAATACACCATAAGGCGTATCATCTAGATACTTTTAAAACAGGTCAATATATTAAAGAACAATTACTTAAACAAAATAAAGTAAAACATATTGAAGATACAGTAGTACAAGTAAATAGAAGTGAAAATGGATTTATTAATAACTTAGTTACTAAAAAAGGTAAAAATATTAAAGCAGATTTATATATTGATTGTTCTGGTTTTAAAAGATTATTAAGTAATCATATACCTTTTAAAAGTTACAAAGATAATTTGTTAGTTAATAAAGCAATATCTTTTCATGTAAAAAATAAAACTATTAAAAACTATACCCAAGCAACAGCTTTAAAACATGGTTGGATTTGGGAAATACCTTTACAACATAGAACAGGATGTGGTTATGTTTTTTGTGATAAGTTTATAACTGATGAAGAAGCAGTAAAAGAAATAGAACAATATGTAGGTGATAAAATAGAAGTACAAAAAATTATATCTTTTAACTCTGGTAGATTAGAAAAAGCTTTCGATAAAAATGTACTAACAATAGGTTTATCTACTGCTTTTGTAGAACCTTTAGAGGCAACTTCTATACATATGTCAATATTTCAAATAAATTATTTTTTAAATAACTCAGATAATTTTAATGAAAAATCTTACAATCGAGATATAGGTAACTATTGGGACAATATACGAGATTTTATAATACTACATTACAGATCTACAAGAACTGATACTGAGTTTTGGAAAGAAGCTTCTTCTGATAAAAGGCTGTCTAATAATTTAAAAAGTATGTTAGATATTTGGAAATATAGACCACCTAAAGATGAGGACTATGGTCTTTTTTCAAAGTTAGCTCTAGGTAATACTTTGTGGCTACAGATACTATTAGGTATGAATTTATTAGATAAAAATATGGTAAAAAGAGATTTGATTAAAAAAGACTTATATGGTAAATCTATAAATGAACATTTAAGAGTTTCAAAACAAATTGAATATGTTACAAATAATGCTATAAGTAATACAAATTTTTACTTAATTTAATAAGGAGAACAAACTATGGCATCACTTTCAAGCAAGATCAAGCAATATTGCGCTAATAACGGCGTAGCAAATGTTGACTTTATGGTAGACGTTATGCTTCAGGATGACTCAAACGGTCAGGGTCCTTACATCAAGGAATGGAATGTTTCAGGTGTAACTCAACCGACTGCAGAGCAACTGAACGCTGTAGATTCTGCTGCAGATCTCGAAGAGAGACAAAATGCAGTTAGATCTACAAGAAAAAACGCCTACGGTGATCTGGGCTCACAGCTCGACATGCAGTACCACGACAATGTTGATGGTACAACTACTTGGAAAGACCATGTAGCAAGTGTCAAGACTGCAAACCCGATCCCTACAGAGTAAAGGAATTAACATATGGCTTACGTTGGAAAAGCGCCCTTAACAGGAGCGTATCAAGTTTTGGACAATATAGCATCCGGGTTTAATGCTTCTACGGTAGCATTTAACTTAACGGTGGGTGGTGTAGCTGTGTCTCCAGGAACCGAAGCCAATTGTATAATATCAATTTCAGGTGTAGTTCAAGATCCATCAGCCTATACAATAGCAGGAAATCAAATTACATTTTCATCGGCCCCCGCATCATCAGATACTTTTTTTGGAACCATTCTTGGTGACACGTTTGATATTGGAACGCCGACAGATGCAACAGTAACCGCTGGTTCTTTGTCATCAACTTTTTTCGTGAAAAATTCACAAACATGGAGTAGTATATCTATGGCTGGATCTACAAACGGAGCCTTGGTTGGACCCGTTACAGTTTCAGGGACGATCACTATACCATCAGGGAGTACATTCGTAATTTTATAATGAGTAAATTAGAAACAAATACAATTGATACAGTATCAGGAACTTCGACATTACAAGTCGGAAGTACAAACACATCTACTATTACTTTAGGTGTAAGTGGTGATACGATTAATGTACCATCTGGAGTTACAATTAATAACAACGGAACTCAAACAGGTTTTGGTGGAAATATGGCACCAGCTTTTCATGCTTATTTAGGTGCAAATATGGAAGGTTTATCAGATGGAGCAACTACAAGAATAAACTGTAACACAGAAATTTTTGATACTAATAATGCTTATGATAATTCTTCTAATTATAGATTCACTCCACAAACTTCTGCTAAATATTTTGTTTATGGACAAGTAATGGTTGATAGTGATGCTACTGCAAATTTAGTTGATATGGATTTTGAAATTAGAAAAAATAATTCAACAATTGGTAAAGCAACTATGAATTTTAGTAATAATAATATTCGTATAGCAACTCTAAACACTCAAGCAGTTGTAAGTATGAATGGAAGTTCAGATTATTTAGATATATATGTTTATGTAAATACTGGTGATAGTGGCAATTATAAAATTATAGCTGATAGCACACAACAAAGAACATACTTTGGAGCATACAAAATTATAGAATAATATTATGGCAGACGGAACTTTAAAAGTAGGAACAATAACAACGAGCTCTGGATCAGGGACGATTACTCTTGGTCAATCTGGGGAGACAGTTGCTTTAGGATCTGGAATTAGTTCTATAAGTAATTTATCAACAGGGAAAGTTCTTCAAATAATTCAAGGTTCTACTTCTACAGAAACAAGAAGCTCTAATAATACTTTAGTTGATACAACTTTAACAGCATCTATAACACCATCATCAAGTTCAAATAAAATTTTAATAACTGTATTTCAAAATGGTTGTGATAAATCAGCAGCTAATTCCGGAAACCAAATGATTTTAAAACTATTAAGAGGGTCAAGTGTAATAAGTACTTTTGGAAACAATGTGACTTATACTAATTCTGCAATATCAAACTCAATAGGTACTGTAGGAACAATGTATCTTGATTCTCCCTCGACTACCTCGGCTACCACGTATAAGACTCAAATGTCAAATGGTAACAATACTGCTAATGTAGGAACTCAAGGAACAGGTGGAGAAACATCAACAATAACTTTAATGGAGATTTCAGCATAATGGCAAAAGTAATAGATGCAATACTAGAAATAAATCCTAACGCAAAAGTTGTAACTAGAGGATCAACAATTGATTCTATAGAAATAGATTGGTTAAATGGAACAGCAGAAATATCTAAAGCAGATATTAAAGTTAAACTTACAGAATTAAATAATAATGAAATAGCAGAAGCTGCAACAAAAGAAGACAAAAAAGCCTCTGGTAAACAGAAGTTAAAAGATTTAGGATTAGACGATGATGAGATTAAAGCGTTAATAGGAGCATAATGACAGCAATTTTAAAAGTAGACACAATACAAGATACATCAGGTAATAACATTATCAACGAGAGTTCTGATACTATTACTATCGGCGCATCGGGGGATACAGTTGCAGTACCTTCAGGGGGTAAACTAACTGCACCGGGTCATGTTTTGCAAGTTGTTAGTGTTGCAACTACAACTCAATCATCTTCTTCATCTTCAACTTTTGCTGATGTAACTAATTTAACTGCTGCTATAACACCATCTTCATCATCTAATAAAATTTTAGTTACTGTTTTTTGTAATGGCGTAGGTAAAGAAACAAACAATGCTTATGTTGGATTAAGATTATTAAGAGGAAGTAGTGTAATTGCTGGTTTGGATTATTTAGCTGGTTTAAATGGAGCTAGTGGAACAAATTATATTGGTACTTCTGGAATTATGTATCAAGATTCTCCTAGCACAACTAATGCTACTACATACAAAGTTCAAATAAGTAGTGAAGGAAATAATGCTACTGCTTATATTAATAGACCAAATGGTGCTTCTGTACCTTCATCAACAATAACATTAATGGAGATAGCTGGATGATTATAAAAGCAATCAAAAAAATAAATCCTAATGCAGAAGTTTGTGTTGGTGGAACAGATATTAATACTTGTGAAATACAATGGTTAAATGGAACAACACCTATTTCTAAATCTGATATTGAAGCACAAATACCTGGAGTAGAACAAGAGATAGCAGATGCAGCAACTAAAAAAATTAATGACAAAGCGTCAGCAAATGCTAAACTCAAAGCTTTAGGTTTAACGGACGATGAAATAGAGGCATTGAAATAATATGGCGATAACTAGACTAGGCGGAGCAACAGCAATAACAGGCACTATACCACAAGGTAATATTGCTAATGCATCTTTGGGTGCAGTAACTGCTTTACCTGGAGCTATTGCTACTGGTAAGGTTTTGCAAGTTGTTACTGCTACTGATGATACACCAAGAAATACTACATCAACTTCTTTTGTAACAGCATCTAATAGTTTAACAGTTAATATAACTCCATCATCTTCATCAAATAAAGTTTATGTTTCAGTATCAAGTACTATTGGAAATACTGCTAATGGTGGAAATTGCATGATAACTGTTTATAGAGGAAGTACAAATTTAGGTTCTGGAAATGGAATTATAGGTGCTTATGGTGGTGGTTCAGACACTAGAAGTGGAGGTAGTTTCGGTGTTTTAGATTCCCCAAGTTCTACCTCTCAACTTACGTATCAAGTCTATATTAAAAGAGGAGATGGTACTAGAGGAGATATGAATTGGAATAGTAGTAGAGGAATAATAACAGCATTTGAAATAGCAGGTTAAAAATTATGAGTATAGATATCATAGACGCAATATTAAAAATTAATCCAACAGCAGAAGTATCTGTTAGTGGTAATGACATTAATACTATTGAATGGCACAATGAAACAACACCAATACCAGTAGCTGACATAGAAGCTAAAATGGTAGAGTTACAAGCAGAGTATGATGCTGAAGAATGGAAAAGAAATAGACAAGCAGAATACCCAACTTTACAAGATTGTATCCACGCACTATTAGATGGTGGTGATACACTTACAGAACTACAAGCTAAACGAACAGCTACTAAAACTAAATATCCAAAATCAGGAGCATAGACCATGCTCGGACTAACTTCCTTATCCGGTGCTCCAATAGCGACATCGTTCTTTAACCCTAATGTCCTTATAAATGTAACAGGTAATGCATTAAGTATAGGAGTTGGAACCCCAATACTTAGTACGGATGTAACAGCTAGTCCTAGTGGCTCTCAAGTAAGTCTTGGAGCAGGCACAGTAACAGTTACAGGAACAGCAGTAGTAAGTCCTACTGGATCACAAGTATCATTAGGAATAGGAACTGTAGTAGTTTCAGCAGATGCAAACGTATCCGTTACTGGAAACTCATTGACCTTAGCGACAGGAAGTGTTACAGTGACAGGAACAGCAGTTGTGAATCCTACAGGATCACAATTAACGGCAAACACAGGAGAGGCGGGTATTATTACCTGGAACGATATAGTACCAGGGGTGAACATGACTTGGACACCAATAGACCCTTATTAATAAATTATGGCATCATCTTACTCAACAAATTCAAAACTAGAACTTATAACAACTGGTGAAAAAGCAGGGTTATGGGGTACAATTACTAATACAAACTTACAAATACTAGAACAATTATCTACAGGTTATTTATCCTCTGCACAACTTGCAAGTGGTGATCTTACTTTAGCATTAGACAATGGTGCTACATCTACAGGTAAAAATTTATACATAAAACTAACAGGTACACTTGGTGCAAACAGAAGTGTAACTATACCTGATAGTGCTGAAAGAGTAATGATTTTTGAAGATGCAACAACTAGAGGAGCTTCTTCTACATTCTATACAATAACAGTTAAAACAGTTTCAGGATCCGGAGTTGTATTACCTATTGGTTCTACTTCATTAGTTTATTCTGATGGTACAAATGTAAATTTAGGACTTAAAAATAAAGGCTATGTAACACTAAACTCTTCGGCAATCACTGCATACACAGCAGTCGATGGTGATCAAATTTTAGCGAACACAACAGCTAACCCAATTACAGTAACATTACCCGCTTCACCTGCAACAGGATCTGAGGTTACATTCATTGATGCTAGAGGTACATTTGCCAATAACAATTTAATTGTTAATAGAAATAGTCAACCTATTAATTCAGGAACAAGTAATTTAACTTTAACAACTAACGGTCAAGCCTTTTCATTAGTCTACGTTGATTCAACAAGAGGTTGGGCGTATAAAACCAACACGGCGTAAGGAGCACGGACCATGGCCCTTATTGATTTTAATATTAAACCGGGTATCGATAAACAAGATACTGAAGTCGGAGCAGAGAACCGATGGATTGATTCTGATAACTCAAGATTTAGATATGGACTACCTGAAAAAGTAGGGGGTTGGTCTTCTTTAATATCAGATTCTATTGTGGGTGTTTCAAGAAAACTTCATGCCTTTGTAGATTTAAACGGAAATAGGTATGTTGCAATTGGTACAGATAAATTTTTACTTTTATATTTTGAAGGTCAACTGTTTGATATAACACCTATAAAAACACCTTTAGCTTCTTCAACAATCGCAACTGTACAAAATTCCGCAGTGTGTACAATCACAACTGGATCAGCTCACAACTTAGAACCTGGTGATATTATTTTATTAGTTAGTGTAACTTTACCAAGTAGCACAGGATACAATGCATCTGATTTTGATGATAAACTATTTCAAGTAACTTCAGTTACAACACCTACAGTTTTTACAATTACACAAAGTTCAAATGCAACAGGAACAGTATCAACAGGTGGTAGTATGTCTGTTATACCTTATGAAAAAATTGGTCCAGCAGATCAATCTTATGGTTATGGTTTTGGTATATCTCAATGGGACGGGTCAGTTCCAGGTGCTGCAACATCAACATTAAATGGATCACTAAGTGCAAACTCATCTGGTACAGGTGGATCTGGTACAAGCGTTACACTTGCTGCAACAACCAACTTTACTGCTGCAGGTAGAATTTTAGTTGAATCAGAATTAATATCTTACGGAGCTATATCATCTCCAAACTTAACAAGCATTACAAGAAATGTTAATGGCACAACAAACGCTGCTCACAATACTGGTACAGCTGTTGTTGATGCAACAAATTATTCTGACTGGGGAGAAGCGGTCCTTGCATCAGAAGTAACTCTTGAACCTGGACTTTGGTCTTTAGATAATTTTGGTCAAGTACTAGTTGCAACTATTGCAAACGGTAAAACATTTACATGGAATGCAGGAGCAGCATCACCTACAACAGTTAGAGCGTCAACAGGCACTTCAGGTTTTTCAACAGCAAGTAATCCAACAGCATCAAGATTAAGTTTAATATCTCCAACAACTAGACACTTATGTCATTTTGGAACTGAAACAACTATTGGAAATACAGAAACACAAGACGATATGTTTATACGGTTCTCGGACCAAGAAAATATAAACGATTATACAGCAACAGCTATCAATAGTGCCGGTGATTTTAGATTACAAGATGGAACTAAAATAGTTGGTGCTATAAAAGCAAAAGAAACAATTCTAGTTTGGACTGATAATGCATTGTATACAATGAAATTTATTGGTGCACCTTTTACATTTGGATTTGAGCAAGTCGGCACTAACTGTGGATTGATTGGTAAGAATGCAGTTGTTGAAATAGATGGTAATGCTTTTTGGATGAGTGCAAATGGTTTATTTCTATTTGATGGTACAGTTAAATCTCTACCTTGTACTGTAGAAGATTTTGTTTATGACAATTTAGATACTACAAAAGGTCAACAAGTTGCAGCAGGTATCAATAACTTATTTACAGAAGTTGTTTGGTATTATCCAACAACAGGATCTAATTATAATAATGCGTACGTAGTATTTAATTACGGAGAAACAGGTAGAAACACACCAGGTGGTGTTTGGTATACTGGAACAGAAGCAAGAACTTCTTGGATTGATGCTGTTGTTTATCCTCAACCTTATGCTACTAAATTTAATTCAACATCTAATGGTACTTTTCCTACAGTAATAGGACAAGATGGTTTAGGGCAAACACAGTTTTTTGAACATGAAGTAGGGACAGATCAAATTAATCAAGATGGTTCTACTACAACAATTACATCATTTATAAAATCATTTGATTTTGATTTACAAGCAAGACAAAAAGATGCTCAAGGAAAATCAAGTGGACCAACTATTGCAGGTGAATCATTCTTAGCATTAAGAAGATTTGTACCTGATTTTAAAACACTAACAGGAAATGCAGTAGTAACACTAGCTATAAAAAGATACCCACAACAATCAGATACAGTAAGTAGTCTAAGTCCATTTACAATTACTTCATCTACTGATAAAAAAGATACAAGAGCTAGAGGACGTTATTTAAATGTTAAGATTGAAAATACATCTAGTGGAGAAGAATGGAGATTTGGTACTTTTAAAATTGATGTGCAACCGGACGGGCGTAGATAATGGCTAAGATAGTAATAAGAATACCTGAACCTAAAAGAGAGTATGATGAGTCTAACCAAAAACAAATTAACAGAGCAATTGGTTTAGTTGTAGAACAATTAAATTCTACATTTTTAAATGAATTAAAACAAGAACAAGAAAGGTTTGCGTGGCTTAATGGCTAATATATATACAAATGCAAAAGTAGATTTAACTACTACATCGGAAACAGTTTTATATACAGCACCTAGTAACTCTAGAGCAATAGTAAAGTCATTGTTAGTATCAAATGATGCTGGAAGTGCAGCAACATTAACAGCAACGTTAACTAATGCAGCTGCTGCTGTATTTAGTTTATTTAAAGTTAAATCAATAGATTCTAATGCTACCGAACAATTACTAACAGAACCATTGATATTATTAGAAAATGAAATATTGAAAGTTACTGCATCTGATGCTAATGAATTACATGTGGTAGCATCAATATTAGAAATAAATAGGGATTAAATATGTCATTTATAGAAACAGAAGCATCAGTAAGATACGAAACAGTTAATGGTAAAAAGGTTATGATTATTACACCTAAAAGTGAAGTTACCTTAACTAATATAAAAACAGGTCAAGAATATATGTCAGATGCAGAATCAGATGCTGATGTAGATAACCCTGAAACAGATACTAAAAGAGAAGATATACGTAGAGACGTTAAAATAACAGTAGAAGAATTTAACTTAGGAGCAGGTTCTGAGTTGTAAAACTCAGGGTTTTTATATAAAATAGAACGATGGCAATAACTAGAGCACAAATAGCAAGAGAATTATATATCAAGGGTGGAGTTGTAAACCCTGATGGTAGACGTGGATTTTTTAAAGGAGCACAAGACGATGCTAGTAAGGGAAAAGGAAGTATGTCCCCAGGAACTTCTGGAGGAGGTGGTTCAAGATCTGGTGGATATGGAAGAGATCAAGGAAATCAAGGAGACCAACAAGGAGACATGTCTATTAAAGATTTTGATCCTAACATGCCAAATCCAGATGGTAGTGCAACTTATAAATTTATTGAACCACCAAAAAAACCAAAAGAAACTAAAACTAATAAAATTAAAAGAACGCTTAAAAATTATAGTCCTTTTAAACTTTTAGATGCAGCAAGTAATTCAAAGTTAGCAAGAATGAATAATGCAATGCAAAGACAAAATTATATTGACAGTTTAAATTTAGATATCCCAGAAGAAAAAGAAGAATACGATAGAATTATGAATCAACTTGGTGGGTTGGGTATGGATATAATAGGTGGACCAACAGACTTAGAGAGCACTATGTTATCTGTTCCTCCAAGCATGTTAGCTACAAATCCAATGACTCAATTTAAAAAAGTTGATGGTGTTTCAACTTTAGGAGATCCTGGAGTTAGTGATGTTTTAGGAGAAGGATATGAAGAGTATTTAGATAGATTTAAAACTAATGATGATGGAGGTGGTGGAGACCAACAACAAACAGACCCATGTTTAGGACCCAACCCACCTGCTTATTGTAATGTAGGTAATGATGATGATGAAGAAGAAGATGCAACATCTAAAAGAAACTTAGGAGGCCTTGCTCCAAGATTCGCGGGCTCTATATTCGATTTCACAGGTCTAGCAAACGGTGGACGTGCAGGTGCCATGGACGGTGGACGTATGATGATGATGGCGAATGAAGAAGAAGATGATCCAACAGGTGGAATCATGGACCTTGAATCAGGAAGACAAATGTATTTCTTAGGTAAACTAGTTAAGAAAGCAACAAGAGCAGTTAAGAAAGTTGTTAAGTCTCCGATAGGTAAAGCAGCTTTAATGTACTTTGGTGGTCAAGCACTTTCGGGTGCAGGTGGATCTGGAATTTTTAGTGGATTAAAAGGAAAATTATTTGGACAATTAGCTTCAAAAGCAGCAGGTCCTATGAAATATTTACAAGGAACTCCTTTTACTAAAGGTTTATTTGGTAAATTAGGTCTTACAACAGGTGGTGGATCTATGATGCCAACATTAAAAGGTGGTTTAAGTTTAGGGTTAGGGATACCTTTTGCTCTGGATGCATTAGGTATAGGTAAAGAAGAAGAGGATAATAGTGCATATGAAAAGTATATGAAAGACATGAGATTAGATATACCAGCACTTAGAGGAAGAAGAAATTTAGCAGCAAATTTTGATGGTAGCACATATAATTATGAAGCTTACGCTGATGGTGGTAGAACAGGTTATCAAGAAGGATCAGAAGAACCAGTTGCAAAAGAGACTATGCCATTAATTGATATGGATGGTAAAGAAATGGATTTAAGAGAAGACGGTGGATTTGTACCACTAGGTAGAATGGAAAGAGCAGACGATGTACCTGCAAGATTATCTAAAAATGAGTTTGTATTTACTGCTGACGCTGTAAGAAATGCAGGTGAAGGAGATATAGACAAAGGAGCAGAAGTCATGTATAACATGATGAAAAACCTCGAATCCGGAGGTGAAGTATCAGAAGAATCGCAAGGATTAGATGGCGCTAGAGAAATGTTTAAAACATCACAAAGATTAGAGGAAGTATTATAATGGCGACAGAAACCACAATATCGCGACCAGCACCATTTGTAGAAGATTTAGGAAAAGATTTAGCCGAACAGGCCGTTGCCTTTACAGGTGTACCTATTGTATCAGGTGGCATTGGAAGTCTATCACAACAAACAGGTGAAACTGCAGCAGGTTTTAAAGGAAGACAAGATGCTGCAAGAGCATTTACAACAAGACAACAAAATTTAGCAGGACTTGCACCACAAGTTGCAGGTCAAGATGCATTACAAACACAAGCACAAAATTTAGCAACTTCGGGTGTTGCAAGTTATCAACCTTTTTTAGATCAAGCAAAAGCTTCAACTGGACCACAAGCTTTTCAACAATTTATGTCACCATACCAATCACAAGTTATGGAAGCATCACTTGCAGAGTTTGATAGAAATGCAGCTATGCAACAACAAGGAATAGCAGATAGAGCAGTACAGTCTGGAGCATTCGGTGGTGGACGTGAAGGTGTTATGCAAGCAGAATATCAAGCAGGTTCAGATAGAAATAGAGCACAGTTACAAGCAGGTTTATTAAACCAAGGATTTCAACAAGCGCAACAAGCAGCACAACAACAGTTTCAAAATCAACAAGGTCTAGCTCAATTAGTACCTGGATTACAAGGAACAGATATTTCACGTTTAGGTTCATTGGGCGCATTGAATCAAGCGCAAACACAAGCAGGACTTGATGCAACTAGAGAAGCAAATAGAATGGCAGCTTATCAACCACAAGAACAATTACAAAACTACGGTAATCTTGTTACAGGTATCATGGGTGGAATGCAGGGATCAGGAACACAAACACAACAAATTCCAAACCCAGGATTCTTACAAACTGCATTAGGTGCAGCGGCTACTGGAGCAGGGATATACGGCGCATTAAAATAATATGACTAGAACATTAAAAAGACCAATGTTTAGAATGGGTGGTTCTACAAACTCTGGTATTACATCAGGGTTAGATCAACCAAGAAAACAATATAGTCAAGGAACAGATCCATACGATAGAGCTTTAAGTACAACTGAAAGAGCTATGAAAGATCTTGAAAGATTTAAAGGGGAGAACACAAGATCAGATAAATTACTACCAGGTAATTTACCAAACTTTTTAACTTCATTTGGTTTAAATTTAATGTCACAAACACCAAGAGGTGGTTTGTTAGCTACAGCTGCAACAGCAGCTAAAGAACCATTTGCAACTTTTCAAGCAGCACAGTTAGCTAAAAAAGATGATGAGATGAAAAGAGCTGAAGATTTATTCTCTGGTGCATTGGCATCTGAATATGATCTTGAAGAACAAAGAATTAAAAATTTAAAGCCTGGAGATGATAGTAGAATGTCTCCTGAAGTTGAAAGAGATATTATTACAAACGCTCAACAAACTATTTTTGATCAAAGAGTTATTATAGATAATCCGGAATCGACACCAGAAGAAATTGCAGCTGCTAAAAATAGAATTACAATTAATCAAAACGTTCTTGTAAAAGAATTAGGTGTACCACCTGAGTATGCAGCAATACTTGGTGACCCTGATTTATTTGGTGATGCCATGGCTGATTATGTACAAACAGAAAATAAAAAAAGAATTGATGATTATTTAATAGATAACCCTAACGCAACACCTAAAGATATACAAGAGAACGTACCACAAATGCAAGAAGGTACGGCACAAGCTAGAGACTTTACAATAGATAAATTAAAACAAAAATATTATTACAACGATGGTGGTAGAGTAGGATTAGCTTTTGGAACTAAACCTTTACCTTCACTTAATAGTAAACCTATGATGGAAAGTGTTGCAGAAGCTCCTAAAGACGAAGTTCAAGATTTATCTTACACAGAACTTAGATCAAGATTACCACAAGAAATATCAAATGATATTGTACAGTTATTAGCTAATAGTAAACAAGCATTGATGGACTTTGCAAATATTCAAACGGGTGAAGACATCGCATCATTTAATCAACAGTACGACGTAAATCTGACATTACCACAGGGAGCTTAACATGGACCCCTTTAAGCCTAAAGATAATAGAATTGTTATCGACAAGGATACAGTAGCAGATACTTTAAGATCTACACTTACAAAGAAAAAGAAACCTGTAAAATTTACATGGAAAGGTGCAGCTGACTTTGCAACTAGTATATTTAACACCAATCCTTTTGATCCTCGTAAGTTAGAAAGAATCAAAGAACTTACAACAACTAAAAACGTAAAAGAAAAAGATTACATAGATTTTTTTGAAGATATGGAAAAAGCTGTTTTGGGTGGTGTACAAAACATAGGTTATTCTTTTGGTGATTTAATTACTACAGGAACCGACGCAGCACTAGATACGAATCTAACAGAAAGATTAGATAAAGCGTATCAAGAAAATAAAATTCAAGACCCCGAAACATTACTAGGAACTGTTAATAAAGTTTTAATCGAATATGGTGTTCCTGGTGGTGGCGTATTCAAAATAATGAATAGAGCCAAGAAAATTTTAAAAAGTAAAAAAGTTAAAGATGCAAACACAGCGGCTAAAGCAACAGGAACCACGGCCAAAGGATCAGACATTGCAAAACGTGCTGGCTATATGGCAACAGCTTTTGGTGCAACAGATTTTATAACGTCTGGTGCGAGACAAATAAATGAAGAAGGACCATTAGTTTTAAATAAAGAAAGTGAAGAAGGTTTAGAAGGAAGAGATTTAGCACTTGCAAGGTTTAGAAACAAATTAAGATTTGGTGCTGAAGGAACTATCATAGGTGCAGGTTTTCCTATACTAGGTGGACCGCTTGCAAAAATTGCAACTGTTGGTGCTAAGTATGGTATTATGAAACCAGCAGGTTATGCACTACAGGGAGTAGATACTTTAGTTGTTAGACCTGTAACTTATCTTGCAGCCAATGTACCTGGATCTGCAACAGCAGGTAAAGCAATTAGAAGTGCTAGTAGCTTTGTTATTGATAAAGCATTAGCTCCTTTGAAAGTAGGAACTGGTGCAAAACAAATGCCTTCTTTTGATAAATGGAGAATGTTTTCTACAAAAAGTAGTGACCCATTAGAGTCTAGATTAAAAAAATTAGACAACTTTTTATCTGCATTCAGATCATTAGGTAAAGGAACTGGTTTAAAATATCAACTTACATCAGAAGCTAACAGAGAAATTAAAGCAAGATCTAGAACTATAGAAAAATATTTAGAGTCTATTGAAAAAAAATCTTATGATTTAGCTAAAAGTTTTGAAGGCCAATACAATTCATTAACTACCTCACCTGCAAGTAGAGATTATTATTTAGATAAAGTTTTAGCTTTTTTAAAAGGTCAAACTAAAAAAGGTGACTTACCAAAAGAACTACAAGAAACAGCAGAGCTTTTAAATAAAGAATTACTTAATACTAAAAAAACATTTGCAAATTTATTACCTGATGGAGATCTTAAAAACTTTATGTTGAATAATATAAAGTCATACATGAGAAAATCTTTTGCAACATTTAGTAATCCTGAATACATGGCAAGTGATAAATTAAAAAGTTCAGCTTCAAAGTGGATATTAGAAAATGTAGTTAAAAAAAATAAAGACATTAGAGAGTCAGCACTTAAAGAATTAAAAACTAAAAACATGACTGATGGTCAAGCATTACAAGAAATGGCTGAAAGTTTAACTAACAAAATATTAGTCCATACAAAACAAGATGGTGTTGATCCATTACGAATACTACAAACTATATCTAAAGATACTTTAAGGTCAGATAAATTAATTAGAACTGGAGAAGAACTACCTGACGTAATTAAAAAATTACTAGGAGAAGAAAACAATTTAAAATCTTCTGTACTACAGACAACTTCTCACGCTATTACTCAAGCTGTTAATAAACAAACTTTAGATAAGTTAGCTAAGATAGGTGTTGATGAAGGCTGGTTGTTTAAAGACAAAACAATTTCAGATGCTAGAAGAATGTTTGATGTAGAAAAAGTTGGAGACTTAAAAGGTTTAGGCTTATTAAAAACTGGAATGAGTAAGTTGTTTGCTTCTAAGGATATGGCTAAGGCATTAAAAGGAGCACCTGGTACATTTGACAACTGGATACAAAGTTCTGTTTACAGAAACATATTACAATTTAAAGTAGCTACTCAGTTTGGTAAAACTGTTCTTTCACCTGTAACTCAAGTAAGAAACGTTTCATCTGCTAGTATGTTTCCATTAGCTAATGGTCACATCGGAGGTAGAGCTTCGGTAACTGATTCAATTAAAATGGTTGTCGATGATATATTTGGTGCAGGTAAAGTAATTGATGAAGGTAAGTTTATAAAAAATTTAGAAAACAAAATTAGACTAGGGGTAATTGATGAAAACATTGTAGCATCAGAACTACAAGCAGTGTTAAAAGATATAAGAGCCGGAGCTAAAGTTAAGAATATGGACAGTTTGATTGCAAGATTAGCTGATTCTAAAATGATTAAAACAGCAACTAGAATATATGCTGGAGGTGATAACTTATGGAAATGGTATGGTCATGAGTATGTAAAATCTCAAATGAAATCTATGTATAAAAATGTAGATGACGTTGCTAAATGGACAGACGAAATCGTAGGTAGAAAATTTGATAAGTTTAATACGTTTACAGGTAAAGCTAAAACATTAGATGAAGCTTTAGATGAGGCAGCTGCGTGGCAAATAAGAAATACTTATCCAACATATAGTAAAGTGCCACAAGTTATTAAAGATATAAGAAAACTACCTTTTGGAAACTTTGTATCTTTCCCTGCTGAAATGATTAGAACAACATACAATATACTATCCATTGGTGCAAAAGAAGCTACTTCTTCTAATCCTCAGTTAAGACAGATGGGATATAGAAGATTACTTGGAGCATTTGTAACTTTAGGTGGAGCAGAAAAAGGAGTTTCAACATTAGCTCAAAATTTAACAGGCACTACAATGGAACAGATAGATGCTTATAAAAGAAGTCTTTCTGCACCATGGGATTCAAGAGCAGCTATTCTTCCAGTTAATAAATGGGAAAAAGGTGTAGGTAAAGCAATTAACTTTTCATACTTTAGTCCTTACGATGTAATCTCTCAACCCTTTAGAGCTACAATTAAAACTATTGAAGAAGGTAAATTAAAACAAAGAGACGTAGGTGATACTATGTTTAAACTTTTCTTTGGAGAGGATGGACCAATAAGAAAACTAATTGATCCTTTTGTATCTCAATCAATTGCATTAGAAAAAATGTCAGACGTAATGCCAACAAATCTTTTATTAGGTGGTAGAGGTGGTGTAACTAAAACTGGTTCTCCTGTATATTCAGATACGGACTCGGACCAAGATAAGTTTATGAAAAGTTTAGGACATATATTTAAAGGAGTTAGACCTACGTTTATTGATACAGGAGATAAATTAGTAAAAGGTTTTACAGGAGATATTAAAAAAGGTGGACAAGCTGTAAACTTACAAGATGAATTACTTGCAATGTTATCTGGTATTAGAATTATCAATGTCGATGTACCACGAACCATGCAATATAAAATAACAGAGTATAATAGAAACATTAGATCAGTTACAACTGCAGAGAAATTTTTTAGTTTACAAAACTTTGAAAGCAGAGGACCTGAAGTAATGGCACAAGAGTTTAGAAAAATTCAAGATGAAGCTTTTAGAGTAAATCAAGATTTTTATTTTATTTTAAAAGATGCAGAAACAGTTGGAGTTAATGACAGAGATCTTAGAAAATTATTAAGAAATAGAAATATATCTTCTGCTAAAGCAAGAAAATTATTAAAAGGAGATAACATACCTTACACTGCATATGATTCTCGTATGAAAAAAAGAGTAGACGAAGCTAAAAAAATTGCAAAAGAAAGAGGAGAAAAAATAGAAAAAGATTATTTCTATCCAAAAAGAATGTTTAGAAATATTGTAAGAGAATATGGTAAGAAAAAACTAGACCAAAGAGATGACACAACAGATCTACAAAAAATTCAAGAATTAATGAATTTAGATCAGTCTAGTATTCCACAAAGAGACACAAGCGTACAAACAGCTAAAATACAAACACCACCATTACCAGGAACACCTATGCCTAAAGTACAAAATGTAGCACAAAATATTGTACCAACAACAGGGTTGACACAGACAGAGAGTGCATTACTATCACCAAGTGAACAACTAATTAGACAAAGGTCAAGAACATAATGGTAAACAAATTTAAAAGTTTGGGCGGTGTGATAGGTTTATCCTATCGGGTTTCTTTTGTAGCGGGGGTTACAAAATAATGACTAGAAAATCTGCATTACAGAAAATAGACGAGCATGAAAAGCTTTGTCGAATTATGCAGAAACAAACTTTTGAACAAATCAAAGAAGTTAAACAAAGACTTGAGCGTATGGAGAAGATGATAATAGGTGGAGCATTTGGAATAGTAGTTGCTCTCTTATTAAATATGCTTAAATAATTATGCAATTATCACGAAATTTTAGCTTGCAAGAGCTTACCAAATCAGACACAGCGATACGTAAAGGTATCGATAACGAGCCTAACGCTGATCAAATAGACAAATTAAAAATGCTGTGTGAAAATATTTTACAGCCAGTACGGGACCAATTTGGCAGGGTTAAAGTGACCAGCGGATTTCGTAGCAGTGAGTTATGCATAGCCATAGGATCAAGTTTGAACAGCCAGCACTCAAAAGCTGAAGCGGTTGATTTCGAATGTATGGGAGTTGACAATGCTGAAGTTGCTGATTGGATAAAACAAAACCTTGAGACAGATCAATTGATTCTCGAGTACTACACGCCCGGCGAACCCAATAGCGGATGGATCCACGCAAGCTACGTACCATTTAATCCTAGACATCAATACATGAGAGCGTACAGAGAAGAGAAAAAGACTAAATACAAACCAATTATTGGAAAAGCAGTAGATCTAGTTTAGATCCAATCTCTTAATTCCTCACCCATAACTTCAGATGCAATATTTATTTTATTTCTTAAAGCCTTCACAATCTTCTCGTCAACGGTATCCTCGCAAATCAGATCGATATAAGTCACTGTTTTCTTTTGTCCTATCCTGTGTGCTCTGTCTTCTGATTGCAATCTCTTTTCTAGATCATAGCCATTAGAATAATAAATAACAGTATTAGCTTGAGTAAGTGTAATACCATAACCACCTGTTTGAGGTGTACCTACAATAAATCTACACTTAGGATCATTTTGAAACTTACGAATAAAGTCTTGTCTATCTTCTTGTGGTGTTAAACCATAGTAATGAACATACGAATCTTTACCATATACTTTAATTAGTTTCTGTATAATTTCACCTACACTTAATTGATAGTTGGCCCATATAATAACTTTGCCTTCTGTATCTTCTAAAATAGACATCAGTTCATTAAGTCTGTTGCTTTCAACTTGTTGTGTAGTACCATCATCAGCAGCTACATAACCACATGTTATTTGATGTAGTCTCATAAGCTGTGTTAACACAGTCATAGTAGTTGTAACTTTACCGTTTAAATGTGCAATAGCCTGTTGTTTCATCTGCTCATAAACTTTCTTTTGATCAGGTGTCAATGTTATGTGACGTTTAATAAATACTTTAGGAGGTAAGTCTAAGCAATCTTCTTTTAATACTCTATATGAAAATTGTTTTACAGTGTCTGATAACTCTCCTAAATTCTGAAACTTATCTACTACCTGGATAGAACGTCCGTGTACATGCATCGTTTTCATTTCAGCATAACGATTACGAAACGCATAGTAAGAACTAAAGTCTAATAACCACGGATCAAGGAACTCGCACTGCGTATACAAATCAAGAGGATTTTTTGTAATAGGAGAACCAGTCATGATTCTTTTGTATTTAGCGTTTACTCCCATTTTAATAATATTTTTAGTACGTCTAGCTGTAGGAGTTTTAATTGTAGTAGACTCATCTATAGCCATTAAAGTTTTATGTGAATTAATAAACTTAGTTGCAAACTTAACACCTTTATCTGTACTTAATGCTTCAACATTCATAACTAAAATATGTAATGCACTATCTATTTCAAACAGTGTATCTAATTTTTCTTGTTGTGTTTTTGTAATATTTGGTTGCCACAATACAGACACATTCTCTATATGATTTGGTAAGTGTGCAGGAAGTTCTTGTTCATACCAAGTTTTAACAACACCTTTAGGTGCAATAATTAAAGCACTATCAATCTTGCCTTTGTCATATAACATAGCAAGGTTGTCTATTAATACTTTTGTTTTACCTGTACCCATCTCCATAAAGTAGGCAAAGTTTTCTTTGTTCCAAGATTTTTCTAATGCAGTTAATTGATGTGCATAGGGTTTAGTTTTAAATTTATAATCCATAATTTTTTTTCTTCTTTCTAGTTGACATCTATATAAACATGATTATATTGATTGTCAATGTCAGAAAGAAAAGTTTATGTAGTACAAGAAATACCGGGTAGCCAAGCAGGTACTCCTAAAATAAATATTATGGGTGCAGCTGCTTATTCTACAACCAATGACTTTAATTTTTTATTACCGGAATTTTCTCAAATGATTTTTTCTCCTGGTCCATTAATTTTTAAATTAAGAAAAGGTTTAAGAAATTATACACCAGAAGATTATTTATTATTAACAGGTGATCCTGCAATCATTGGTGTTGCATGCTCTATTGTATCTGATATTACAAACGGTAAATACAAAGTATTAAAGTGGGATAAACAAGAAAGAAAATATTATCCTATTGAGATTAATCTATACGAGAAAGGAGAAATAGATGACAATTAATTTTGAACAAGACCAACAAGATGCAATGAGTAAAACTGAAAATATTCAGTCTCTTGCAGATCAGGTAGAAATGTTAGAGGGGTTGCACAAAAGAATAGAGGCAAGTGAAACTAACATTAAAGATTTAAAAAAAGAATACCAACGTATATCAGGTGAGGTTATACCCACTATGATGTCCGAAATGGGTTTAGCAGAATTAAAACTACAAGATGGATCACATCTTAAAGTTTCAACGACGTATCGTGCTACTATTACAGAAGCAAATAAAGAAACGGCGTTTAACTGGCTTCGAGACAATGGACTAGGTGATATTATTAAGAACGAGATCTTGGTATCATTTGGTCGTAACGAAGATAACAAGGCAGCAACATATGCTGAACTTGCGAAGGGTCAAGGGTTTCAACCGACACAAAAGATGAAGGTTGAACCCATGACTCTGAAAGCGCTAGTCCGTGAGCGTATTGAGGCAGGAAAAGAAATGCCAACGGAAATCTTTGGGGTATTCTCAGAGAATAAGACAACAATAAAAAGGAACAAATAAACATGAACCAAGTAGCAGAAAAAAAGAATAATGCGTTAGCAACATTTGATATGGAAGCTGATGCAGCACAAGGCGCTCAAAATATATCGCAAGAAGATCTTGCGTTACCATTCTTAAAAATTTTGGGCCAACTATCTCCAGAGGTAAACAAAAGAGATGGTAAATATGTCGATGGTGCAGAACCAGGCAAAATAATAAATACTGTAACTAATGAATTGTATGACACTTTAAATGTTGTACCATGTCATTACAAAAGACAGTACATTGAATGGCAAGACAGAGGTACCAGTACAGGTGCACCTGTTGCAATGCACGAGGCAGACAGTGACATTGTAAGTCAAACGACTAGAGGTAAAGATTATAAAGACAGATTACCAAACGGTAACTATCTTGATAATACAGCTAGTCACTTTGTATTGACTCTTGGAGATAACCCACAGACAGCTTTGATTTCTATGAAGTCTACTCAACTTAAAGTTAGTAGAAAATGGAACTCAATGATGATGGGTATCAAGATGCAAGGTAAAAACGGTTTATTCACACCGCCAACTTATAGCCACATTTATAAACTATCAACCGTTCAGATGTCTAATGACAAAGGAACATGGTTTGGTTGGGATGTATCTAAAGTTAGTCCTGTAGAAGATAAAGCTATATATGATATGGCTAAGTCGTTTGCAGAATCTGTAGGTAAAGGTGAAGTACAAGCTAAACATAGTACGGAAGAAACTACAAAAGGTTCTTCTAACTACTAACCAGTATCCTAGGTAGTGGGCGTTTAAGCGAGAGTGGCGACGCCCACTTTTATTTTGTATGATAGAAAGATTTAAAAATATATTTGATGGATTAGACCGTGCACATGGTGTCACTGTAGTAGGTGAATCAAATGGTGACGGTAATAAAATTAAAGGTAAATCGTTTGTTAAACGAGAACCAGTCACAGACGATTTGTGGCAAAAACATTTAGATGGTGCTGACAGTTTGGGCATTATACCAATCAATGATGATAACAAATGTAAGTGGGGATGTATAGACATTGACTCATACGCAGAGTTTGATCACAAAAAATTAATTAATAAAATAAAACAATTTCAATTACCATTGGTCGTATGTAGATCAAAGTCTGGTGGTGCTCATGTATTTTTATTTACAGAAGATTATGTATCAGCGGGTTTGATGCAAGATAAATTAAATGAGATTAGATCTGTATTGGGTTATGGTGGATCAGAAGTATTTCCTAAACAAAGAGAATTAAAATCAAAAGATGATACAGGAAACTTTTTAAATTTACCATATTTTAATTGTGGTCAAACAACAAGATACGCCTTTATGGAGGATGGTGAAGCTGCTAGTATAGATGCTTTTTTTGAACTCTACGAAAGATATAAACAACAAGACATCAAAACAATAGAAGTTAAAAGACCAGAGACTCCATACTCTGATGGACCACCATGTATTGAACTAATGGCAGAAAATAAAATTGGTGAAGGTGGTAGAAACAATGCTCTATTTCATTATGGGGTGTATGCAAAATCTAAATGGCCAGATAATTGGAAATCAAAAGTAATAGTATTTAATGAGACTGCTATGCAGCAACCATTATCCGATACAGAAGTAAATATAATTACAAAACAACACGATAAAAAAGAATGGGGTTACAAGTGTAATGACCAACCTATGTGTAGTTTGTGTGATAAAAAATTATGTAAGAAAAGAAAATTTGGTATAGGTCAAGAACCAGTGTTTCCAAGTCTAACAGATTTACAAGTAGTTAATCTGGAAGAACCTTACTATTATATGAATGTAGATGGAGATAGATTATATTTAGACTCAGCAAAACATTTAGCTAATCAAGTTTTATTTCAAGAAGAATGTATTAAACAATTAAGAATAAATCCACCAACAGTAAAAGTTGGTGATTGGAAAAAAGTTACAACTGCATTACTAACTAATGCAGAAATCACAGAACCTGCAGAAGGTACAAGTACAAAAGATATTTTAAATAATTACTTAGAAGATTATTGTGTAAACAGAATACAAAAAGACGACTACGAAGACTTACGTAATGGTGGTACTTATACTAAAGATGGCTTTCATCACTTTGTATTTGATAACTTTTTTAATAATTATTTATCAAGAAAACATTGGAGAGTTCCATATCAAAGAACATCACAGATGTTAAAAGATGATTTAAATTGCACAACTAAACGTGTAGGTAAAACAAAACTATCCGTATTTGTTGTAGCTAGATTTGATAAGAAAACAGAAACATATAAACCAAAAACATTTAAGAAAGAAAATTACTAATGCGTCATATAATATATGGACCACCGGGTACAGGTAAAACACACACTTTACTAGGACACATAGAAAAGTTTCTAGCTAACACACCACCAGATAAGATTGGTTATTTTACATTTAGTAAGAACGCTGCACAAGAAGGTAAACAAAGAGCAGTAGATAAATTTAAACTGTCTTACAACGATGTACCATACTTTCAAACTCTACACTCATTTTGTTTTAATCAACTTGGTATAAACAGAAACCAGGTAATGCAACCAAAACATTACAAAGAATTATCAGAGAAGATGCAAATAGAATTAGAAGGTGCAAGACAGGATGAAGACTATGAAGGTATATTTTATTCTCCAGACCCATACATACAGTTAATAAATTTAGCACGATCAAAAGAAATGGACCCAATAAAATTTTATCATTTAAATAACAATTCAAAAATACAATTAAGTAAACTAGAAATTATAGTTGAGGAATTAGAAAATTACAAAAAACAGAATGGACTAATTGATTTTCCAGATATGTTAGAAAAATTTATAGCAAGTGGCGAAGCACCAAAACTTAGAGTTATGTTTGTTGATGAGGCACAGGATTTAAGTTTAGTACAATGGAGATTAGTTAAAAAGATAGAAGAAAAGTGTCAAGACTCATATATATCAGGTGATGATGACCAGGCCATATACAGATGGAATGGTGCACACGTTAGTACATTTATAAATCTAGAAGGTGAAAGAACCGTGTTAGATCAATCACAAAGGGTTCCACAAAAACCTTTTGCATTAGCAAATAAAATAATAAAAAAAGTACACAACAGAGTAGAGAAAGAATGGTTGCCAAAAGAAGAAGAAGGATCTGTTCAATACTGTAGCGATTTACATGAAGTAGATTTTTCACAAGGTAGATGGTTAGTGTTAGCACAAGCTAACTATATGTTAGCAGGTATTGGAAACATATTAGATGAAAAAGAATTGTATTGGCAAAGAAGACATGCAGTGCCAAGAGTAAAAAATATATATGAAATTATTTTAAAATGGAATGACTTACGAAAAGGTATACCTTTACATTATAATGATGTTAAGAAGATTGCTGCAAAGATGACTAAAGATAATTGGGATTCAAAATTATTTAAAACAATAATTAAAGATGGTTTCTATGACATAGATACTTTGAAAGAAAAGTATGGACTTAACACAGAAGCTGAATGGGACGAAGCATTAAATGAAATAGGTGATGAAGATATAAAGAAAATAAAAAAATTAATTAAGTCAGGAGAAAACTTAGATAAGAATCCTAGAATTAGTATATCAACTATACATGGCGTTAAAGGTAATGAACGAGAGAATGTAGTTGTAATAACAGACTTGGCCGGTGCAGCATTTATAGATTATGAAAAAGATCCAGATGATACACATAGATTATTTTATGTTGCGTGCACAAGAACAGAGAAGAACTTATATATAATCGAACCACAAACAAAGAAGGCTTATAATCTATGACAAACAAAGATCTATTTAAAAAAGCAACATACGATTCACTAGACAATCAAGTTGGTGGAAAACATTATAAACAAATGAAAATTCAACCCGCAGAGTTTATAAACGAAAACAAATTGCTTTTTGCAGAAGGCAATGCTATAAAATATATCTGTAGACATCAGTCGAAGGGGAAAGAAGAAGACATAAATAAAGCAATACATTATTTAGAAATGATTTTAGAAAGAGACTATTCATGAAGCCTATATTTAAACCACAAACAGAATGGCTACCACCAGAATCTTTTCCGGACTTATCAAAGTACGATGAGATTGCTATTGACTTAGAGACCAAGGACCCAGATTTAAAATCAAAAGGATCTGGTTCGGTTGTTGGTAATGGTAAAGTCGTAGGTATAGCTGTTGCTGTAGAAGGTTGGTCCGGA
>JACLAB010011067.1_pt1 | contig 36482 bp, 31 predicted proteins | sample 8027921 | NCBI WGS metagenome assembly JACLAB01 (sample SAMN15725117, study PRJNA655200) | protist metagenome | isolation source: fluorescence activated cell sorting (FACS) single amplified genomes of... | place: USA: West Boothbay Harbor, Gulf of Maine | collected 2000-07-19 | reverse complement strand
GTTCCCTGAAGAACTGTCAGAACATCTGAATTGAAAGCCGCAGCAGTAACAGGTGCACACATAATCCAGTTCACAAAAGGCGCATACCTTTCTCGTTCTTTGCCATTCAACGTTAATCGTAAGAGGGTAGCTGCCAGGGCAGCCTGTTCGGCATCTATGCCAAGGTTTGAGCAAGATTCAAGCATGTCATCTGATGCAACAATGATGGCATCAGATGGCACACTTCCGAGAAAATTTCCTTCTGTTATCGACGATGTAACCCGCAAACCGTCTGTGAAACCAAAGTAACTTCGGACAGAGATCTCTTCCACGGCACTGTTCAGAACACCAAGCTCGGATAACCATGACATGTATTCTTCTTTCTCTTTCAAGTATAGTTCGTCACAGTCAAAAGTAATACGTTTTTCATCGATGGTAGTGCTTAGCTGAGATAAGAGGGATCTGGCCCGTTGTTTTATTGCGGTGAGTGTCATATTAGCAATACGAGTTTGAGATTTACGATAAACGAAACTCATTTTTGCAGAAAAGCCCTGACCTATTTCGGGGCTGTCATTTTCGTCTGGCGTTGCGTGTTTGCTGAGCCGTTTCAATTGTTCCATAATTAGCATGTGCAAGGAGCGTAACGCGCGGAAAGATGTACATACATCGTCTGAAGGTATGCGTGCAGAGAGTGCTTCGGCGGGCGACTTGCCGGGCGGAATCTCAGAACACAATCTGTATGCAAGCGCAGGCGTTGACGAGAGAATCTGAGCTGCAAGCAGAAGTGATCCTGGCAATGGATCATCTATCCGAAGACAGTGGGTCGAGCTTATTTCATAATGACGCAAGAGTGAGTCACGAATTCCACTCTCACGAACAGAGTGTGTGCCACCAGAAAGATCGTTCGGCTCAAATGCTTCACTCGCTGCGAGTTCTAGGTGAAAGGTGTCTGACTTGTTCTGCTCAAGGACAAACGCGTACCCAAGCAGCAGTTCTTCGTTACACTTTGCCCCATAGTTGTTGAATACTTCACTGCCCTCAGAGATGGCCTCATAGGAGCGTATAGAGAAAGTCGCAGCTGTGTCGTCTGTGAGCCACTCAACCCGAGCATCAGGAGAATGATCGAACATATCGCCTAAAGGAACTAAGGCGATTGTCTTGGTCTGATTCAAGAAAAGTGAGAAAGCTCGACTCCACACGCAGGTTCGCGACCAAGATATCATTTCTGGTATTAAAGCCCTCCTCGCCAGCGCTTGTGCTTCAGCGGATACAGATTTAAACTTATTCTGCTGAATGTGTGCAAGGAGCAACGGGGTCCAAACCTCAATTTCTTGTTGGAGAGCCTTGCGATGTTGCTTAACAGCGTGCTCCAAACGCGTACCTTCAAGGCATTTTAGATCAGAGTCTGACCAGCTTAGAGGAACAGGAATGCGAGCGGGAAGTCCGTTGATGTAAGGTGCCCACTTTGAAGACTCACCCCGCCCTCTTTCCAAGGCAAGAAAGAGAGTGAGGACGATTCTATCGTCGACGCCTGGCTCGAGAGCGAACGAAGTAAAAGCAGGACCATACACGGAGTCCGATTTTGCTGAATCAGGGTGTAACAAGCACGAGGTAGGGATAGAGAATATCGTATCGCCTTCATCTGTAGTTCCACAAATTTTCGACTTGGCTACCAGTTTCCGTGAGCACGAATCCTCAGCGAACTGGAGTTTGTCCGCAGAGCCTCCGTTGGACTGGACCCAGGCTAGGAGCTTCCGTAGCGCCAGAATATCATCTCCCAAAATACTCTCATGAGACCTCGCCAAATCCTGCATGAAGCGTCTGTCACACTCGAAGGCGCATTCGGAGAGTGAGCGGCGCCGCCTCGACGCGATTTTCACGTTACTGAGGAAGTTGCATGAATTAATCAGCTAGCTCTAGCTAGAAATATCAGCATATTATGGTCTGGACTTTTTTTCTGTGTGAAAAATCCCACAGTGTGCTACGTAGCTAGCTCTAGCTGTTCGTTGCGATTGACGTGACATAGTGTGCTGTTAGTTGTCATATGCGGTACACGCACACCCGAGGGCACATACTTCCCTCACACTCCAAATACGCGAGGAGGGTGAAACTCGAAGTTGATTACTACGAAGAGAGCTTCAAGCGATGGATGCATGTTTGGCGGGGGTTACTGTTTGCTCGAGCGCGTTAACGTGGAAGCGATGTCGTCGAGGGCTTCCAACATCGCCTTCGTCATCGCGCATTTTTGCCCGAGAAGGTTTAGGCATCCCTGGAAGTTCTTCTTCTGTGGAGCAGCACGAAGAAACGTGCTGTGCATCCCATGAGAAAAATGCGAAGCTGATAAACCGGCGCCAGATCATGAGGAGAACAGGCGTTGCGTTCGTAAGCGCTACCGTCCTGCCTACGACGCAAGGTTTGGAGACTCGCGAAGCACTCGCCGCAATAAACGAACCAGGTGACCCAGAAGAATGGGTCCTGTCGGTAGGTCTCTCGACGTTAGTTGTCAGATCTGATGGCACGCTGGACCTTCGGGGTAATGGACATGCATCTCCTCAGTTTTTCGACGTGACCCTGCCTCAATCTGCAAGTAAATCAAAGGCAAGTCTCCTACCACCAAGCGAAACTTCTCCTGGAGCCTTACTTGCCCTTCAGTGGCCCGGGGGCACTCAGCTTGTGGTATGGCCGGCTTCGGGCGCCGAGTCTGTAGATGATAGTCGTCACTTATTTGATTGGGCTGCTGGTTTAGAAGAAGGATTTTTCCTCGAAATTTCTGTTCCATCAAAGGTTGACATCCATGGTAACAACGAGCTGGCGGAGTTGAACGTTGACTTACAAAGCGGTGGTCGTTGGTACGGAGGTGCACACCTGCTTCGACAACTGTGGCCTCTGGATAGATCACAGTGGGAAATTGGTCCTATGTATCCATTCGATCACGGGCCAAATGGATTGGGCTCTGTGGTCGGTGCTCACTGGGTCAGCAGTTGTGGCACATTAGTCGCTGTTGACCCAAGAACTCCGATGCTTCATGCTGGACTTAACGCACCAGTGCAGCAACGATCACGAGATGACCCACGATATTTTGGTGTTGGAATTCAACACCTCACACAAGAAGCTTTGCCATATGAGGACGGAGTGGCCTCTGGCATCCAAAAGATTTCTGAGAGGGGAGATGGGAAGCTCAGGATACAGGCCCGCAGCACATGGCAGGACGAACGTGTGTTGCATCCCTGGCAAGCGATTGGAACACCTGAATCAGCACGAGAGCAGCGGAGGGCTTTCAATGAAGGAAAAGTCGTTGACGCGACGTACGAGGGACAGCGGTACATTGATCCCCTCGATGATCGTTGTGTGCTTCGAATTGCAATTGCTGCATCTTCAGACGTGCGTACGGCTACGCTCTCTGCACTCAAATCTCTCCCAAGTCCACAAGTAGCCCCACCCTCTGTCGTATTTAACCGTTCAACTTGGACCACGTGGGCTACTTCACACGCTGATGTAGTGCAGGCTGACGTGCTCGCACTAGGTAAAGCTGTGATCGACAATGGTTATCGCCCAGGTGTACTGGAAATCGATGATAGGTGGCAGTCACGATATGGAGATCTCGAGTTTGACAGTGTAAAGTTCCCTGACCCAAAAGGCATGATTGAACAGCTTCACAAAGAAGGATTTCTGGTGACTGTGTGGGTCATGCCCTTCTTGCAAGAGGGTTCTGTAGCATGTGCAGAGGCGCGACGACTTGGGCACCTTGTTGAAGGTGGTGATCCTCCGTCTCTCGTCCGCGAAATTTCCGTTGGAGGCCCTGGTGAAAGACTCGGATCTGCCGTGAAGGTTCTTGTTGATCAATACGACTGGCCTCCTGGCCATTGGGCTGGTGGTGGTGGGGGAGGAACGTTGCAGTCTGGCCAACTTCGATGGTGGGGAACACAGCCAGTTCGTGCAATCGATCTCACGAGTGATGCCGCAGTGCATTGGTTTGTTGCACGTTTAAAGGCGCTTCAACAGAGAGTTGGGCTCGATGGTTTCAAGTTTGATGCCGGCGAACCCTGCTTTCTTCCCCGGGGGGCGGTGACAAGCCGCCCGCTAAAATATCCCGCAGAATACACGCAACTCTGGGTGAACCGTGTGGTATCTCAGTTCAGCATATCTGAGGTGCGAAGTGCCATGGGAACAACAGAGTATCGTGGATTGGTTCGGATGGGTGATCGAGACACGGTATGGGGCGTCGATAATGGATTGCAGTCACTTATTCCTGCTCTTCTCACCTCGTCAGTGTTGGGATACCCTTTTTGTCTACCTGACATGATTGGTGGCAACGCGTACTGGGGCCAGTTTCCAGATACAGAACTCATGGTTCGATGGGCACAGGTTTCTGCTCTCATGCCTGCCGTTCAGTGGTCGATTCCTCCGTGGGAAGTGAGTGATGAAGCATCAGATGCTTGCAAAATCGCGGACGCTATGAGGGACGATGTCCTTTTACCTCGGATCAACGACCTCTTGGAAAACGCCGCCACAAATCTGACACCTATCTGTCGACCGCTATGGTGGCTTGATCCGCTTGACAAAGAAACATTCAACGTAGACGACCAGTTCTTGATCGGTGACGATATCTTGGTTGCCCCAGTTGTCGTCAAGGGTGCAAGGAATCGCAAGGTGTATTTACCTGCCGGCGTGTGGTCCGAGTACAAAGGACAAGAAAATTTTACCGGACCTTGCTGGGTCGTGGTAGAGGCTCCACTCATGAAGCTACCCGTGTTCATCAGGAGCAGCGTTTGAGTGCACCACGCGTAGCAAATTCACTTAACCCTCAGCTAGTTTTCCAAAGTATAGCGTCATGCTTTTCTCCTTGCCGTTCACGTATTCTCGCTCCACCTTGAATGGTACTCTCAACTGCGCTGCGAGCGACTGCACATCCGTGTTTCGCGGTAAAAAGAAGGCAACGTTTGGACACATTTTCAGTGCGAGGTTCAGCACCTGTATCAGCGTGACCCCAGACACCCAGACAGTACTGAGGTCGAAGGTTTCGGCGTTACGATATTCCGGTCCACCCCAGGGCGGTGAAAGAAAAATCATATCAACTTTTCGCGTTGAAAATGGAGAGCAGTCTCCTTTCAATATGGCTTCGTTCATAACATCGAGAGCATCGTCGTGAAGAAAGGAAACGGCTGTGCTTACGTTATAAATCCTTGTATTGTGTGAAGCCATACTGATGCGCTTTTTGTTTGTGTCGCAGGCGAACACGTGAACGTTCAAGTGACGCGCGAACGCAATTGTATTCCCTCCGACTCCACTGAAAGCATCAAAAATAACAAGAGGCTTGTGTCCATTGGTATTCCGTAGATGTTCTTCATCGCGAAGCGTTTTCATACACCGCCAAGCTTGATGATGAGCTACACACTCTGGGGTCACGGAAAACCACGACTCAGAGTCTAGCTGAACACCGTGGTCGAACAGAGAGAAAAGTCTTCGTCTCTGAGACCAGTACTTTTCATGCGGTACGGAGTGCGGCATGGAGTTCTGTGCCTTCAGAAAGTCGGCGGGGCGACGTATTAGCGGGACGAACCCGGTACAAGGCGGTGTTGACAGACTCTCCTGCAAGCTCCACCGATTATAGTAAAATCTTCCGGAGCGCGGTTCGAACGACTGACGCCATAGGAAAAACGTCGACGTCGGAACACTTATGTCTGCAGACTTAAGACCCACTTTTGAGGCAGCCGGTGAAGTTTTTCGGCTACATCTTGGCTTTGACACTTCGCGCTCGTCGTGATTTCGTGTCCCTTGGTACGCGTCACGCAGGTGAACTTCGGTGACCGTAAAAACTTTCATTCACTTGCTCGCTCACGCACGAAACTGTGAAAGAAATAGTCTCAGGCATCGGCTTCCACCGACCCGTAGTAGGTACCATCCATGTACTCCGCCACGAGGCAGAATGCTATAATGTGTAGTATAATACTAGTAATAGTACGACTGGAGGCTGGCTTGTGGGAGCGCGCGCTTATTCGTATGGATGGCAGTCTCGCTCGCTGCTCTGCTTATTGCCTATTAATTGATTGATTTGGTATCGTATGCGTGTTTACAATGATGCTTTTTTGTCGCTCGCTCGTCCTCGCTCGCTCGCTCGACAAACACATATGGCCTATCGTCAGAACTTCGTCCAACCTCGTTCATATTACTCACGTAGAAAGCACTGTACTTCGACGCGACGGTATGGATTCGAGGTTCGTCGCCGCGTTCGTTGCCGGGGGAATAGCAGGAGCATGCATGTCGTGTACTCTGCTTTATCGCAGAGACGCTGAGGCCGCCGCCGCCGCTCGGAATGAGCTTGGCCTTGCAAAGACGACTTCGACTAGCGATAGGCAAGTGTCCACTTTCACCCATATGGACGACGAGATTGTCAGAGAGCACTTCACCCGAAACATCCAGTTCTTTGGCGAAAAGGGTCAACAACGTGTAGCGCGCGCTTTTATCGTCGTCATCGGCTTAGGAGGTGTTGGAAGTCACTGTGCACATATGTTGCTTCGCTCAGGTGTCTCACGCCTGCGGCTCGTGGATTTTGACCAGGTTTCTCTTTCATCCCTGAATCGACATGCAGTGGCAACTCGGGAAGACGTCGGTATGTCAAAGGCGGAATGTCTCGCGGCACACTTCGCTCGCATATATCCAGAAGCTTGTCTTGACGTTTGCACAGCGATGTATCGGAAGGAAGCAGAAGAAGAGCTTCTGGGAGGTGAACCTGATTTCGTGATAGACTGCATTGATAACATCGATACTAAAGTCGAACTTCTTGCCGCGTGTGTGAGACGCGAGATTCCTGTACTGGCATGCGGAGGCGCAGGTTCAAAATGCGACCCTACGCGCATTAGGATTGTTGACGTGGCAGAGAGCGTCGTTGACCCCCTCGCACGTGCTGTCAGACATCGCCTCAAGCGAGACCATGGAATAAATGGTGGCATCCCAGTTCTTCTGTCAACAGAAAAGCAGAGATGCGACCTTGTGCCTGTGGAAGCTGAAGATGGGAAGTCTCTCAAAGATTACCAGGTATTACCTAATTTCAGGATAAGAACTATACCCGTGTTCGGAGCGCTGCCGGCCATCTTCGGTATGGCTTGCGCGGCCCACGTTGTCACAACACTGGCCGAACAGCCTTTCGATTCTGAACCCGTTTTCCGAATGCAGCTTCAGCAGTATGAAACACAACTCGAGCGTCTACGCGATCGAGAGGACAGTAAGGGAAGTGCGGATGCTTGTCTCGGCGTGGATCTTGAGGTAGGTAAAAGTCAAAGACTTCACAAAGACTTCACGTCTAGTGTCCTTTGACATCGTTCATTTTCTCATCCTCCGCGCTTTAAATCCCCCGTACGAAAGTCCTTAGTAACTGCTGACGCATTCAAACAAATACTTTCGTACTTTGCAGGATATTGTGTACCTCGTGAAAGACATCTGGCATGCGAGAAGTGCACGCGACAAATCTTGGTCAATGAGCAAAGGGATGTGGAGAAGCACGGCGGGCTTGTGTCTGACTCGCTGGGATCCGATGCGGCCGGCGGTGCTTGATAATCTTGTATTGTTTACCCTTGATGAGGCTGATGAACACGACACTTTCATGAGCGGCGAAGGAAGTGAAGGCCTAGTCCGCATGCGAGAGATAGAGCCAGACTTTGCAAGGTTTGTTGAAGACAAATTTGATAGGGTTAGGAGGGAAGTGTCTGTATGATGTTGTTGTTCGATATCAAGCAAGAAATGTACTCTCCGGTAATAACACGTTGCTCGCTACATACTGCAGCATACTATGCATGGGGTGCACGCATCACACAATACGCATGTACCAGTACTGCGTTGCAGGAAAGAAAAAATGCATGTTCTTTATTTGTTTTTTTACAACATATTAATATTTATGTACTAATAACAGAAGCAATAATAGAGGGTAACATGAATATATAGACAAGTCTAGTCTACATACATATGTACCCGAAAACGCACTCATCTTGGGTTCCTCCCCAACGATTTTGGCGGCCGCCATTTTGTTGCCGCCGACGTCTAGTCGCTCACACAGTGCCGCGCGCTGGAGATGATATCGCTACTGAGCTAGCATCTTGTGGTGAATCAATATGGACGTGCGTGAGAGTAAAAGAAGCATGCGCGAACGCGTTGAGAAGTCGAGTCCAAGCGCGGATGGAGTGGACGCCAGTGGCTTCTCCCTCTTTTCTGTTTCGTCGAAGAAACGGCAGCGTAGCAGCGCACACCACGAGACGGAGAAAGGTGCAGACGGTAAAGAAGCGAAGAGTGACGACCGGGAGATATCAGATCGTGTAAGGCCCGAGCAGATGAATGAAAGTACGCTTGTTTCAGGTGAAGCCTCGTTTCGAGCATTAGGCTTGAACCAGTGGCTCAGCAGTAACGTTGTCGCCATGGGCATCTCGAAACCCACCCCTGTGCAACGAGGCTGCATACCACCGATCCTGGCGGGTCGCGATGTCATTGGCACAGCTCAGACAGGAACGGGAAAGACTGCAGCGTTTGCACTTCCTATCTTACAACTTCTCGGCAACGATCCATACGGGGTCTTCTGCCTCTGTCTGACTCCAACTCGCGAACTTGCCGCTCAGATAGCTGACCAGTTCGACGCCTTCTCTGCGGGTATGACGCTTCGCTGTGAAGTGATTGTTGGCGGCGAGGATATCAGGATCCAAGGTGCGGCTCTGGTTTCCCGTCCTCATGTGGTAATCGCCACCCCTGGTAGACTTATGGAACACTTCATGTATGATGACTCACTCGCGAAGGCATTCGCCAAGCTCCGATGCCTTGTGCTCGATGAGGTGCGGCCCCGGACTTCTTTTCGTATTTAACTTCATTTGCAACGCTAACTCGTCACTCTCTTCCCACATACAATTGCACGCATGAACAGGCGGACAGACTTCTCGATCCTGGCTTTGAAGCAGAGCTTCGAATTATCATGCATAACTTGCCATCGGTGAACCGACAGACGTTGCTTTTTTCGGCTACCATCACAAGATCGATTTCAGCACTGCAAGAAGTTACATTGAAAAAGGCAGTGCATTTTGAAGCTTTCGAAGGACTGAAGGTGGTTGAGCGGTGCAAACAAGAGTACTGCTTTGTTCCGGCGAAAGTGAAGGAAGTGTATCTAGTGCACCTCATCACCAAGGCAAAAACGTGGGGTGTGCGATCTATGATCATCTTCGTCGGTACTGTCCATACCTGTCAGCTGCTGCAGGAAACCCTTACCTTGCTTGGCATCGACTCGGTGGCATTGCACGCGTGCAAGAAACAGCGACACCGGGTTGCCAGCCTTGCGCGCTTCAAATCAGGAGAAGTCAACGTGCTCATCGCAACTGATGTTGCATCACGTGGACTCGACATTCCTTCTGTCGATCTAGTCATCAACCACGATGTACCTGCAGTCCCACGAAACTATGTCCACCGCGTTGGACGAACTGCTCGTGCAGGGAGGTTGGGTCGAGCCGTGACACTTATTTCTCAGTTTGATGTTACTCTTGTTCATCAAATAGAAGAAATCACTGGAGTGGAAATGACTGAAGTTCCAGATCTTTCTGAAGAAGAGGTCCTCAAAGACATATCTCGCGTATTCACCGCAAGAAGGGGGGCAAAGATGAAGATGAGTGAGAACGGGGGTTTCGACGACCAAATGCGCGAAAGGAAAGCCCGTTTGTCCTCTCAAAGTGCTGTGAAGTGACGAGTGATATAGCCAAGCTGGAGAAGTCGTATGTTTATGAAGGTAGATACAAAGAGCTCAATACAGGTTATGTTTACACACATTCATTCATTCAAGAGATTCCATGCACGTAGATGGACAGCACTTATTCACAGTTTGCACATCGCTTATCTTCCAGCATAAGAGCAGACGACAGATACAAGAACGCGTGAACAAACAACACCGAGGAAACTTGTGATTTCTTCATCCTACATTTTTGTAAGGGCCGAGAGAATCTCTCAATTTTTTTTAGCTTGAGCATTGCATGCTGGACCTGAAAATCTCTCAAGACGTTTTCGGGCTCGTGAAAGCAACTACGCGAGTGACGAACAGAGCGAAGCGCACGTGGAGATTGGTTGAAGCATAGTTCGGCGTCTTCTGTGTCACAATACGTGGCGCTGTCGGGTTACTCAGGTCTTCACACAAGCATGCTCAGCTTACTCACCTCCGCTTTGTCGGATCTTAAGTCAATGAACCTTCGTCAACTGTTGCTTCAGTTGGTGAGCCTCGGACTCATCGTGACTTCGGCCTTGGTGATTTGGAAGTCGCTGATGCTGGTCACAGGAAGCGATTCGCCTGTGGTGGTTGTGCTGAGTGGATCGATGGAGCCGGCGTTTTATCGAGGTGACATATTGTTTCTGTACCTTGCTGAGCGCGCTACGAGGGTGGGGGAAATAGTCGTCTTCAACATCAAAGGGCGCGAGATTCCGATCGTGCACAGGGTCATAAGGGCTCACGGTGATCTCAAATATGGTGGGCAGGAACTCTTGACAAAGGGTGACAACAACTACAGTGATGACACGGTGCTTTACGCTGCGGGACAGGATTGGCTATTAGAAAGCCAGATCATGGGCAGGGCAGTCGGATTCCTTCCTCACGTTGGGAGAGTTACTATCATCATGAACGACTATCCCGTTGTCAAGTATGTCGTCATCGGCGTGCTTGGACTTCTTGTGGTAACGAGTAGGGAGTGACTATCCAAGGGAGGGCGATGTGCAGTCTGGGAGCACGTTTTGATTTGTGTATTGTGTGTATTAAAGAGTAGTCTTTAGGCAATGACTGATTCGTCGTCGTCCCTGTTGCTTCTGAAACACTGCTATGTATCAAGTCCAGGCGCAGGTGTACAAAAAGTACACAAGTTTGGCGCGGGGACTGTCATATGGGTAGCAGCCGTACTGTCTCAAAGAAAGGGCGAGTTCAGAGGTCATCAACACTCTGCTCTTAACGCGTTGTCGTAGCTTCTCATGAAGTTCTCATGAAGAGTGCTCGTGCGATGTTGTGTCGATCAGTTCTTCAGAAGAGCATCGATGTCGTCGGCGATGTTAGCGTTCTCAAACTTGGGGCTGTAGCGCTTCACCGGCTCACCGTTCTGATCGATGAGGAACTTTTCGAAGTTCCAGGTGATGTCTGAGCGGCGGACAGGAGACCACTGGATGGGCATCGTGTTGGGCTGGATCGCGTAGATGAAATCAGCGCCAGTGCCGCCGCGGTCGTCCGAAGGCGCAGGGATCGCGTTCTTGAGGTATGTCCACAGGGGCTCCTCGTTCTCGCCGTTCACGGTGCACTTCGCCATGATCTGGAACTTGGGCTTGTAGCCATCACCGGGGCGGACGTGCTCGAGGGTGTTCATGAGCTCAAAATCTGCGTCGTAGCACTGGTGGCCAAATTGGTTGCACGGGAAACCAAGGATAGCGAGCTTGTCGCCGTACTTCTCCGCCAGGGCATTCAGTTGAATGAAATCCCTGACGGTCGTACCTCACATGGTCGCGACATTGTTAATGAGGACAACCTTGCCCTTGAGCTGCGCGAAGTCGAACTCCTCGCCGTCAACCGGAGCGCTGCGAGTCCCGCCTCCGAGGGTCTTCCCCTTGAAATCGTGAAGAGACGCCCTGGCGCGGACAGAGGAGCGCTGCGTGTGGAACCGGAGATAGAGTAACGAATAGATCGCGTTAGCTAAAAAATAGGGGTTATCGCTTTTGCGCGTTCTAGCGCTCGTTTGCACGCGCGGCTGCACGATAAGTTGCGATCTTCGGCGGCGGCGGCGGGCATGACGTGGAAAAAGTTTTCGCGACGAGGAGAGGGAAAGAAAAGCAAGGGTCCGAGCATGATATGCTGCTTGCTGCTTACCTGCGCGGTGAACTTAGCGGTGCGAGCGGTCAAGCTCGCGGTTCTGCCACGCGCAAATTGCGCGGGCAGCGCGGTGAGACGGCTGCAAGCCGACATCATCGTTTGTGGGAACACTGTATCCAAACCTGCAGTACAAAAGGTTTTCTTCCTTATCCACTCGACTTGAGAAGTCTGAAGAAACGTCGGATCTCGTTTTGCACACAAAACGACTGACACGACTGACACCTGTCTCGAAAAAACACTTGTTACGAACCAGCAATCAGTCTGGAATATGCAAAAAATCAAGCCGCGTTTTTGGTGATCGTGATTTCTCGCTCCAAGCCCTGCTGCCATCTGCGGCGGGCGCCCACGTCATTGATTCGCCCGCGTGCTGGCGGACGACTCGCCCGTACGCCTGGTAACCAGATCTGAAAGAAGCTCGCGTTCCGCACATACTTCTTGCCGCGCCAAGCTCCCGGCACCATGTCCGCCTTCGCTCTCACCTCGATGTCGCAAGGGGTGACCCTCCGTGGTGCCCCTTTGATCAAGGGTTCCGGCCGCGCTTCCTCTAGGCGCTCGGCCACTGCCTCGAGCCTCCGTGGCGTGCACATCCCCGCGCGCGCTTCTTTTTCCTCCGATGGAATCTCCTCTGAAATGGACGCTCACTTCGTGAGCACTATCCGCGCTGGCGGGATGGTCGTGCCGCGTCAAGAGGCGGGCGACCCCTTCGGTCTGCTCCTTCGCGAGCGCATTGTCTTTCTCGGCAACCAAGTTGACGACTTCACCGCCGACGCTGTCATCAGTCAGCTTCTCCTTCTCGATGCCCAGGATCCGAAAAAGGTGAGTGTAAAACTAACGAGCGTGACATTCGCGATACTTTCCATGCCTAGAAAGCGCTCTCAACGCCTTCTTGGTATGGTTTGAGTTGGTTCGACTCTCAACGTTCACTCAACTGACTTTCTTTCCTCCTTCCATCAGGATATCAAATTGTTCATCAACTCTCCCGGCGGCTCTGTGACTGCGGGCATGGGTATCTATGATGCGATGCAAATGTGTCGTGCTGACGTGAGCACGGTGTGTATGGGTCTTGCAGCGTCGATGGGTGCCTTCCTGCTCACCTCTGGCGCGCGGGGGAAGCGTCTCTCCATGCCCAACGCGCGGATCATGATCCACCAGCCTCTTGGTGGTGCCTCTGGTCAAGCTGTCGACATCGAAATTCAGGCGAAGGAGATCATGTACCACAAGGCCAACCTGAACCGCCTTATGGCATTTCATACCGGCCAGGATGTCAAGCAAATCGACGAGGATACTGACCGCGACCGGTACATGTCTCCTCTTGAGGCGAAGAACTATGGCATCATCGATGAGATCATCGGCGGCGATGATGCCGGCCTCAAAATTGAGGGTGAGCCTGCTGAATTCCTCAAAACCAAGGCATCATACATCGCCTGGGGTGACGACATTGCATGAAGGATAAAAAAGTGTTTGAGACTGATGGTAGAGGCGGTGTTTTCAGAGACGCTCTCAAGAATTCTTTATTTCAAGTCACGAGCAGCGAAACGCGTCGACGAAGATGCTCTCCTTCCTCTCCTTACAAGCGACGTAAGCTCTTCTTTTTGTCCATTTTTTTTTCGCTCTTCGCTTTTTTCGTCGCTGGATTTTCTGCGGCGCTACTCGAACCCTCTGCACTGCCACCTTCACTCGGCAACAGGCTTCTGCAGGGCTTTGCATGAATTCCTGTGAACATCTTCGCGCGCCGAAAATACTCGTCATAGTCCTCAAGCATGAGTTTTGCTGCCTCTTCATTGAGTGCCGACTCAGGAAATGGCTCGATGAGAAGACAGCGGATGACCATCAACACGTGACGAATCCCATGGGAAGGCTGCCAATCCTTTTTCAGAGTGTTCACACATATCTCACCACTCGGCTGACGAATGTTAGGATGGAAAATCTTCGTAAGAAAAAACCCTGTTTGTTTGAATATGTTTTTGTGGTCAGTGCTGGCCCCGCAAGTCCTTCAAGAAGAAGGAGAAGAAGAAGAATTGCCCACTCCGCGTTCTAAACTAAACGCATGTTACGTCACAAGCAGAAACTGCTGAGGCAGATGTCGCGACGCGTGGCATACCTTTTGGCGCCGTATGAGGGTAGTCTGAAGGAAGAACGAGCTTCATCTTGAAGACGCCGCCTTGAAAGGGCGTGTCAACTGCAAGGTACAGTCGGGATGGGTTAGTTCCAAATCACTTAAAGTTCCCTCGAAGGAACGGCGGGAGGGAGCAGCACGACAAGAACATCGTCAGACGCACCAGGACCATCGACCTCTGCATGTACATCTGCGACGTTTTCTTCGTTCATTACTACCTGTCTCATTGGAGTCGTGGTAGGTGGACACATTTTGTCAGCCGGAAAGAAAACTACCGCTACCGTGCCGGAAACTGAAGCGGTTAGAGAAGGTTGAAGGGTCACTCACACTGATGCCTTCCGCAGGATGCGATTGCAACTCACGAAGTTGTTTCACGATGGCATTCACAGTGTCCGGTGCGAGATTTTCGCAGTTTGTCGCCTGCGACGAGCGGAAAGAGGAGTGGTGAGCAACGGTTGAACGAGGGGAACTACGAGACGATCTTTCGTTCGCGGAAACGGAAAAGCGCATACCATTGATAGCGGACACTCGCTTGGCAATCACGCCTCAGCCACCGGTTGAGGATGAGATACCGTGAATCGAAACCGCGATGGCCGGACAGCAAGGCCTGAAGAGTTGTCGACTCTGTTGACTAGTGACACAACGAGGGGCCCTTGAGGTCCTCGCTGGAAGAAAGTGGAAAGAAGGTACCTTCGAAGCCCACTATTAATCATATGATGACACGTATGTACGCACGCACGGACTGCTGCTGCTATTATAATTATTATCCCAGCAGCCAGCCAACTAACGCAATTATAATAAAATAAGCATATCGATAAAACTTGAAACTCGCTCGCTCGCTCGCTGATGATGATCGATGCATATCTAAAATAAATAAGCATATGCATGCCGATCGATCGATGCGAGCAGCAGCAGCGAGCGAGCTAGCCATTACCATTATTTTTCAACCCGGCGGAGGGAGCTACGCACATCGCACGCGTGCATGCATGCGTGCACGCTTCCACGGACTAGCTAATTTTTTCAAGTTTCAACTACGTACTGTACACACCCGATACCGCGTTCTTACTCATCAAGTGTTCCACTTCTGCCTTTAGTTGGACAACCGTTCGTTCAGCCTCTTCAGCGCGTCTCCTGGCGCTCACCTCTTCTTTCGCAAGTTCTTGCACCAAAATCTCCAATTCTTGCAAGCTGTTGGGCGTACACAACGTAGATGTAGAAAAACCTGTGACCTTGCTCGAAATATTCGGCCTATTCGCTAGCATTTTGTCTTGCCGGGCCAACTCGTCAGCAAGTTCACAAACCTTCAGCTCGAGTTGTTCTTCTCTCGCACGTAAAAGTTTTACATCAGCTCGTTCACGCTCAAGCTCAGAACCGATATTCTTTACAGCAGTCGCACTGCGCTTCGCCTCTTGCATTTGTCGCGTCAATCCACTGCGCAACTCATGTATTTCTGACTGTAAAGCTTCGGCACGACGCCTTTCTTTTTCTTCTCTAGCCGCCAGAGTCTTCTTTTCATCTTTGCAACGCTGGAGAAGGCCACGTTCTATCGCAATCTTGTGGCGTGATTTTTGGTTTCGATCAGCAAGCTCACGAACATGCCTCCTCAAACCTACACTTTCGTCTTGAAGGATCCTGAGCTCTGCTTCCATCTTCTCATGAGCTTGAATGTGAGACCTCATGTCATCTTCAGCTCGAGATACAGCGGCTAAGGCGCGACGTCTATCTTCCACAGCTTGCTGCGCCTCAACGGCGGTGGCATCTTTCTCCCTCAGCAGGGCTTCAAGTTCATCGGCAAACTGTTCAACACCACCTCTGGTAGGTGTTGCGCGTGGAGTTGCAAGTGCATCCCATGCAACTGCGACATCAGCACGCATTGCCGCAACATCAGCACGAGACATTCTTGCCTCGTGCTCAGCAGTTTCCCTTGCAGCATCTAGGCGTGTGACAAGCTGTAAAACATGGTGAGCCTTTTGTTGGTCAACCGTGGATTCGCGCACGGCGGTAAAAATTTCGTCCAAGACACAAGGAACCAGCTGCTTGGCGACCATCTCTGTAGATTCGGAAGATTGTGCAGGCGCTGATGTTGTTGTCGAGACCTGTGTGGGTATGGGACCATCCGTTATAGGCAGCTCGTTCAAAGAAAGAGGAGAGATTGACTGCACCAGCTCGCCTTTGCCAGTTTTATCGTCAGCGCGGGCTTCGTTTTCTGACTCAACTGCGCCGGTGAGCCCAGCGCTTGTCTGCCTCGCGGGTTTTGGATGAAGCATGAAGGTATGATCCGACGATGCAGGAACCAGTGGTTTCATTTTCTGAGTCGAGACATTGATGCTCAGAGGTACAGCTTGTTCGAGCGCATGGTCACGCGCGGCGACAAGTTCACGCACCATGGACAACGCAACGGCAGCTTTCTCAGAAGTGGAATTCATGGCATCCACGTCGTAGTCAGCACTCAGCGCATCACGAAGCGTCGAAAGAATCGATGACAGCGCAGCGTCGAGATCGTTCACTAGTATTCGGATGGTAATGAGCTCGCTTGAGAAGTTTTCGATTTTGGCGATGCCACGTATCGTGGCCTTGAGCTGCCGAAGGCTCAAGATTTTCGTCTGCACCTGACCTGTCAATGCCTCGTCGAGGAGCCGAAGCGCCTCAGTCATCGTATCAGCAGGGACAGCGCCATCGCCATTTCGGACAGTTTCTTCCAGATCGTTCTTCAATGTGGAAAGTGTGTTTTGCATCAGGGCTTGCGAGCCCCGGTCGAAACCCCAGTTTAGTGGCGCTCAGACTCCAGTGGCAGGATGAGGGCTGGCTCCACTGCTTTATTTCAGCAGCAGTGTGCTTCTTTTTCTCGTAAAAAATCCCATTGGATTCAAAAACAATTAGTACATGCCTGCTTATTAATTACTTGCTTGCTCGCGATCTTTACATCTTTTCTTCCTTTTTCTCGCTGTGAAGGACATTTGCTCAAGAGAGGGCCCAACATGAGGCGAAACTTACATGTGAAGTTTAGGTATTGTTCATGAACAAGCAATACGATGAATAAAATTGTATCAAAAAACAAATGCTGAAGCGCAAGATGTATGTTGCCGAGTGCTTCGTGTCTCGAAGCCGGCCGCTTGAGAACAAAAACGCGCGACGCTTGCTCACCCCGAACACCGAGAGCAGCCGATATTGCCGATGTCAGCCTTGTCGACGTCTACAGAACACGGGGGCGGGGGCGGATGGTGAAATAAGCACCGAAGCATGTCAGACGCCATCGCATGAGAGAAATTGATACCGCCTCTACAAAATCTGGAAGGGTAAAGATTGTTCTGTGACAGCCTAGCAGTTGTCGCACCGACATCGCAGGTAAACCGTGCGCGTGACAGAATAGCCGCTGCGTCCGCGTCTGTTTAGAGTTAAGATAGGCTGGGCATGAACGTGGGGAATACAACAGACCACCAATATACCCTGAGTATAAGATGGATGCAAATTGGATCTGCGGCTCTATAAGCATGCATGATGCATGGTCTCGCAAGCACCTTGTTTCCGGTGACTATGCGCCGCAACCTCAAGTCCTGCAAGCGTCGCTTGCTGGTGCTCGTTTCTTGCGCGCCGCTTCTTCAGCAAACTTAAGCATATACTTTCAGGAGATGAAAAGGAAACACGCTGGCGCGATATGGTCAGGTGTGTTCAAATACCCGAGCATGTACCGCTGCTGAAGGCTTTCATCAAGCGGTACCACCCGAAGTATCAATCAGTCAAAACAACGGGACACAAGCAAGTGACTGTTTCTGTCGGTGCCAGCGAGACTGATCCGCACCGGTAGAACCAAAAGTTACCATGTGGACCATTACAAAGAAGGGAAATTATGATGTGGGCAGAGGCGAGGACGGAAATATGCTTACCCATCCCATTTATTTGCCGTTTTTAAAGTTAGCCAACGCCGCCTCGTGTCAATAAGATCTCCCTCCAAGCATACACACTGACTGGTCTTCGTTGGGAGTTTACCAGGTGAACAGTAGGAACGATGGAAGCAGCCAAACTCCAGACGACTGCAAGATGCGTGTATGTACTTCGGTCGGGGGAGTTCCTGGTTCCGAAAGGTCGCAAGGAGATATGAAGGGATGAAACACGCCACCGACCAACGCGACTACGACGAAGACCCGGCGCACGTTGGTGCGCACGGGTCTCTGCCACGCTCGTGTCTTTTACCACACCAAAATACGTACATGCAGGAAGTAATAATGGTAAGTAGACGAATCGTCGGCTGAATGATGAATGAAGGGATGAACGAACGATGATAGATCGTACGTCGATTTATTATTATTATTAGGTGCGTGCGTGGTTTAATGATGAGCAAGTAAGGGCGGCGGCATCGTCACTCCGTTTCACTCTACAGGTTTCCGCACGGACGACAAGAACTCGATACAAGCCATTGAACAACCGCCCGCAAGATCGTGGCTTTGCCGGGGAGAACACCGCTCTGTTTCCGCATCAATATGGCGGAGGATCACGTCTTAGTTCTCGCGCCAAAATCGTTCGCTTCGAAGCTCTCGAAACGAGAAGGCAAAGTTGGTGTGCTGAACACCGACGTATCGTTTGATGTCGACGCAGGTATGAATCGGACGACTTCTTCGGTGTTGTGCCCATTTCACGAATGACATCATCATGTCTCGCTTTGCTAACTGCCTCACGTATTATTTTGAACAGGAGTTGTGACCGGGGTGGGAGAGGGAGAATCGAGACAAGGGACAATTCGCCGCCTCGTCAATCATGTAGAGACCTGGAAAACGTACGACGAAACCAACTTTGCGAAGAGCGCAGACGTGACGCATTTCATCGATTTTGGTGAAGCATCACAAGAGAACACGGATGTGCTCCGCCAAAATGAGCTTTTACGGTGCGTGATGCTGCCTGCTTGAGTACTGGCTTTCAGCCCCAAGTTCCTCGTAGACAAGAATTTTTTCTCACTGCCCCGCCCTTCTTGTCCCTGAACAGGTACACCGCTTTGTCCAGCGAAGCTCCGACAGTGGCGGCAAATTCTGCAGCGGAAGAGGCTGTCATACATACACTTACGCACGGGATGGCCAAGTGTACCACCACAGTAGCATTCCATGAGGAATTTGAAGACGCTTAGACGTGTGTGAAGGGATAGCTAGCTAGCTAGTAGCCAGCTGGTAGCGTTGTCGTCACCGTCGTCGTCAGGATAGATAAATTCTTCTAATCATAGCATATTATGAATCATTATTATTATTACAATGTAGTAGTAGTCTAATAATATTAACAGCATATTATTATTACTATATGTTATTATGATAATAATAATATGATACTTTCGTCGTAATAATACAACCATATGCCGACGACAACGACCGAGCGAGCAGCGAGCGACCGACTGCGCGACCCTTATTGTTGTGTTGCGTCAAGCCACCCCAGTCACTCGCACGAGCACACGCGTTCCGTAGATGGCGAGGTGGGCCTGTATCTTTAGGAGCTGAAGACGTGATGGCGGAGGCTATCGTCCAGTTCAAGGAAGCTGTCCAGGTAAGGAAGACACGTCCACTCTAATAAGCAGGGATTTCCCCTTTCACCGCTGACGTCAAGTCCTTCGCATCCGCGCACTTCCACAGGCTCTTCATCACCACCCTGAAGCAATAGTTAAGAAGCAAGCTGAACAATGGCTAGAGCGTTTCCAAGAAGATGTGGATGCCTGGACTGTTTGTGATGCTGTGCTGCACGATCCAACAAGCACACCTGAGGTGAACTTCATGAGCGCTCAAGCTTTGAAGCGTAAGGTTGTCCAACTAACTTCCTACGTTTTGTTAGATTTCGTTGCGTTGGTTCCCCTGAACTTCTCACCGGGGACGCACCGAGTCAACTCACCCTTTTCAAATCGACCTACCGTTCCTGACATGTATTCCCATTTTTGCTCCGCTGTCAAAAGGTCCAACAAGATTTCGCAGAGCTACCGTCTGTGGCAATAAGATCACTTCGCGAATCTCTCGTTGCCTTGTTGTTGAAACACGGCGAGGGTCCGGTGCGCACGCAGCTTGCGGTAACAATGGCAAGTTTGGCAGCCCACCTGCCAGCCGCAGAATGGGATGGCATCGGCGCATTACAGTGGTTAGCTATACGTATGACTGGTGATGGATCAAACCCGTCGCGTTTTTCTTGTCTTCTTGAACTCCTCATCGTGTTCCCTCAGGAAGCCGGGAGTTATCGCCCCGCAGTGCATCCCGAACGTCGTCGTAGTTTTGCCCGTGAATTAATCCTGGAGAGCAAGTCCGCTATCACCATGATTACTACCTGCCTTGAGCAATTGACAATGAACACCAAGAATGCATATGAGCATTCTCTTGACGCGTACGCTGCATGGGTGCGATTGAGTCAAGGGCGCCTGCACGCCGATGATCTGCCTGTTGAGGCACCACAGATTGACGCGGCAACCCTTTGTGCTCATCCACTCACTTTACTTGCTCTCAAGTCTCTCACAACACACGACTCGAGGCCCTCACAATTTGACCATGCAGTCGATGCTACGTGTGAGCTGATTCGCGCGACAAGAACACAAGTTGTGGATTCAAGAGACAGTGATAGACATAGCTCTATACCTGTGTCTTCACTTCAGCTAGTTCAAGTCATTGTTTCCAGTGTTTTGGAATTAAAGCCCGCGTTATTAGCAGCCTCTCAGTCTGAAGGCTCGTTGGATGAGATTGCGAAAGGGATATCTCGACTTCTTGCCGAAATCGGTGAAGAGTATGTCGCAGTCATAGCTGAGGTACGACTTGCCACGTGAGCATCGTCCTTTGATAAATAAAGCCTTGCTCTCTGACTGACCTTCTCTCCACTTTTTTATCTCGTTTTAGGGGAACCCGGAGTCCATCGCGGTTGTTGAATCCATCCTGATCGTGACTGCGTATCCTGACACTGATATCGCATCAATGAGCTTTGTGTTTTGGCATAAGTTATCTAATGTGCTCACTGGAAGAGAGCAAAGGAATGCGTCTCATGAAGGTGCTGGAGAGCTTATTCGACGAAAACAGCTGTTCTTTCCGGCATATGTTCAACTGATCCACAACGTGATAGGTATGTCTTTTTTTCCTACTCGTGTTCCTTTTAACCTGTCAACCTTGCTGATTTGATTACCCGTCACCATTTTCCGCGAACCCTCCATTAGGTCGATTGCAATATCCCGAAGATTTTCAACATTGGACCAGGGAAGAGTACCGTGAATTCAAGCGAATGCGTTACGCGATTGCTGATACACTGACAGAAGCGGCTTCTGTCGTGGGTGCTATCCAAACGCTTCATATCGTGTCAACACCTATTCAGGAGCTTAATAAGGCAGAAGCAACAGTCTTAACGCCGAAGAATACCGGCGTTGATTGGCGTCGCCTCGAAGCATCGCTTTATTGTGTGCGGTCTGTCAGCAAGGAGCCCCCGCCTGCTGGTGACCCGTTGTTACTGTCGATATTGGCATCCCTGCCAAATCTTCCTGAGCACCCTCAACTTCTATATACTGCGGTGTTGACAATTTCTGCTTACAGTGAATGGTGAGTAACTGTGATTTTTAAGTTGCTTTGATATCAAATCCTGTGTGTGCTCGTTTCACTTGCATGAATACTGACAATGTTTTTCCTCAAACCAGGGTGTCTGCAAGCATTGCTCTAGGAACGGATTCCGTGTTACTGCAGAAACTTTTGGGTGTTTTACATCGCGCTCTGGTCAGCACACATACAGATACACGCGGAGCCGCAGCTCTGGCGCTCAAGCACATCTGTGATGCTGCTGCTGACCATCTAGTGACTTTTCTTGACCCTTTGGTGCAGCTATATGTGATGGCGTTGAACTCTATGACAGATTCACAAGGCACAACCCCACACCTATCCAGCCCATCAACGTCACATCATTTTCAAATGCACGCAGATGACGTTATCCAGATCATTGAGGGCCTCGGTCATGTTACAACTGCTTTGCCTGTAGAGCAAGCAGATCCTGTATTTTCTGCCTTGCTCGCTCCAATTTCGGTGCTTTTGAACGCAATGTTTCCAGAGGTCATGGTCAGTGTCAAGCCTGACACGAATATTGCAGTGAAGTATTTTGATTGTCTTGCGGCTGTCATGCGATACGTGTCGCATCCAGAGCTTGTCGCGACGTCTTTCCATGCGCTATGGCCTATGGTCTCACGTGCCCTTGTAAGCTGCGGCAACACTGATATGCGGTGTACCGAACATATTTGTCGCTGTATAAAGTACGCAATTAGAACTTCAGGGTAGGTCGAATACGTTCTGCAATTTCATCTTTCTTTTCGTTCTATTTCCGCTTCATTTCTGGCTGTAATACTGACCCAACCATCCACCTTTAACAGACATCGCCTCACGGACATTGTGAATTCGGCGGCTTCTATGTACACATCACTATTTGCTCAACGGCGCCAAGCAAGTTTGCTTTTTGCAGTGAGTGAACTTGTTCGAAGCTTCGGTAATGACATCTCGTGTTCTCAGGCTATATGTCTCAGCGTCGAGGAGGTGATCCTGAGAACAGCAGAGAGTTTGAAGACCTTATCTGACTTTGATGACGCCCCTGACGTCGTTGACGATGCATTCTTGCTCCTGAAAACCTGTCTCAAGTACTGCCCCAAGGCTTTGGCGAATCCACAAATTGTGGCATCTACTTTGGACATGCTTATCTGTGGGCTTCATGTCCAGCATCGTGAAGCTTGTTGCTCTATGCTTGACTTTACGCGTAACTTGCTGTATGCTCGGAACGAGGACCTGGTTGACATTCTTGGACAAGTGTTGCCGCCGCGTGGAGGGGCTTTGGTGCGTTCATTACTAGCCGGTGCGCTTGGCGCCTTACCTTCTTCTCGTCTATCTGATATATCTGGCGTGATTGCTGCATTGCTTTCATGTACTTATGCGCAGTCTGTCGTGTGGCTTCGCGAGGCCACGAGTCTCATCCCAGACCACGTGGCCTCTGCAAGCGATAAAGATGTTTTTTTTCATTCGGTGTCCAGGTTTGCTGAATCGGGAGACGGTCACACACTTGGCAAATCACTGGATGATCTGAGTGAATTGTGTCGTCGCTCCAAACGGCACAGGATTGCCGTCGCGGAATCGCTTTTGAAAACGTAAGCGTATGGACTGAATGGCAGCTCCATCGTCGCTGTGTTCTGCGCAGAGAGCAGTTGCACTTGCAGGATCGCAGGACATTCGTGGGCGCATGGTTATCTCGCAAAAAGGTCGCTAGTGGTGACACCTCAGATAGAGCTAGCTAGAATCATATCGGCGTACTCCGCGATTGTTCAGTACTTTGACCAAGAATGCGTGATATCAATAAACGTGTGCGAGACAATATTGTAGATAATCCTCCTTAAGGCAAAGATACCCTAGCTAAACCCTAAACCAGGCATATGCCTATATCACACATCGGGTTGAACACTCCTGCCGTAGCTCAGCTTCGACCTGATTTTTCTGTCACTGGTTTCCCCCGCTGCTGTCGTTCCAACCTCGGACCCACTCTCGCCCTCTAGCTGCTCTGGTTGCACTATCACTCTTATCATTGAGGAACTTCAATACGTGAACTTGCAACGACGTGAACGCCACATTTGCTGCCATTCTAGGAGGAGGAAGCTCCTGACCTGTGAGCCACTTAAACAGTTCTGGGTTTTCTTCATCGAGTACCTGCGAGAAAGATGACAAAAACCCGTCACCTTGTGCCGGCAGCGTTCGCTCTGCCCACTCGCCGACCATTATGTCAAGCTCAAGAAATCCCCTCTGTTTCGCTCGATACAGCAGTCGTTTGATCGCCTGGTGAACAGGTGGGGAAAGGGAATGTTAGGAAGCGTGAGTTTTAGAAGGGGAGAGGAGTAGTTACTCGAGAGCTGATGGACGCACTGTTATCCGCTTCTCATCTCGAAGCTCTAACGGAACATCGCCTACACCTTGCATTCGTCCAGCTGAAGCGAAAGAGTGAGTCCAACCGTCGAATGATTCCATCGTCATCGCGAGGGGTCTACCGAATGAGGGTCCGCAAGACGTGAAAACGCGAGAACGGAAGGAAGCCCCTGTCAGTCTCCTATGATAGCAGGCGCACTCCCTGAACAACCTTCTATGTATGCTCATCGGAGATCAGAGTCTCATTAAGGAGTATGATAAAAGATCTATCGTCCCCAGAAGTATTGCAAATGGAGATACGTCCAGTGCACTATTCTTTGAAGCACGGCAGACGCAGTACGCCAGCACACTCCGTTCGACGCGACGATATCAAAAATGGCCATTATCGGTTTATCGCGTCGCGAAGCGAGTGAGTGAGTTTTCATCCGCGTACAAATTCCACCCACAACCCAAGCCATAACTCGAAATTATTTCTTGAAACTGGTTTCAAGTATAAATACGTCCACCGAACGCTCCGGAGACCATACTTACCTGCTCTGTCGTCCCGGTGCTCATGCAGACCGGGCGGGGTCTCGAACTGCTGCCCTAGCACTACGGTCGCGGCGAAAGACCGGAACGGTCCTAGAGGCCGTCTCCGAGAGATAATTTATGGAAGGGTGAGGCTGCGTGCGCGCGGCTCTCGCCCCTTCAAACAAAACAATCACACTTCACGAAGACGCCGTTCGTCGCACGGGAAGGTTTCTAAAGCACCTTCTCTGTCAGCTGCTTGGAATACTAGGACCGGCGTGGGTCTAGAAGCTATTACAGAGTGTGGGTGGTTGAATGATTTGGAAAGACCGTAATACAATACCCTCTCACTTGTGAAGATCGTTTCACGAGGATGTCTCAGCCGCGAATTCATCCCAAGACTAGTTCGAGGGCATTTCTATCATTAGGTCGATTGATCGTTTTCGATGCGACTGAGCGACTCGATGGTTTTGAGTGACAGGGAAAGGTGACCTTGTGTTTGTGGTGAAAGTCTGATGAGTCAGACAAAAAATTTCGTATCCGGGTAGACGACTGGGTCTCTCTGTTGTTGGCAGTAAAAGGCGGCAAACAAGATTTTTTGAACCAGTCCCCGGGTACGACACCATCTGGGTACGCAGTGACATATATACTTATTCCACAAGTTATTACGCGAAACTGAGTTATGGGCGAGCTTGTTCCGCGAGATTTGGGTTTTCTTTTTTCTGTATTATCAGGCCTTTAATTTCTAAACCCATATTTCGAGTTTAAACTTCTCCGACGTGCAAATGTACTTAGATGAGCCTTGCGCATCCGTGATTAGCATACCTTTCTCGGCCTTTTGGCTAAGATCAAGTGTAGTATCTGTTCTTATCAGTTTAATATCTGGTATACTGGAAATTCCAGTTTCGATATTAAATGAATTTTTCAGGGAGGCAACCCAATAGTTGTGCTTGCACAGCGGGAAGCCAGGATGGCTGCGGCATTGCACAACCCGCCGCGGACGTCCATCCCTTACAAACATAACAACCGCACAAGCCACAATCGATAGGCGTGAAAATGTGAATTCGAGATGTGCCAATTTTGAAGTACAATTGTCGAGTTTTGCAGTAAAGCTTGCGCACGTGCTCAGACGATGGAATAAAGATTTCACTTCAATTTTCTACAAACCTGTACCATCTCCGATGTTTCTCTTGCCATGTTCGGGAAAACTAAGGGCTTTTTCCATCTCGAACTTTACTTCTATCGACCTCAGACTATATCCTACGACCATCATCCACTTTAACATCCTAGATAGTTCTGTGTTCGTCACTTCTGATGTCGTTGACGCAAGCTTGCAGGTGTCATCTGTGCCAAGAAGTCTCTTGATGAGAGCATTCATGGCATCGAGCACGTCAACACCAGCATCACTCGTTAGATCACGAAGATTTTCAGGTTCCATGCTTTTAATATAGTCGAGCAGCTCAGTTTGCCGTTGATATGAATCGTTTGGTTTTCGTCTGAGACGCTCGACTTCCGCGCGAAGCGCCTCTATCTCGGACTCCAGCTCCGAAACATATTCAACTGCATCTGGCGTTCCTTCGCTCAGCTCTACCGAGCCCCTTTGCACTGCGCCCTTTAGAGATGCCCTGGTGGATAAAACGCTCTTCTGGAGCTCTAAACGATATTGAGCATTTCTAAACATGTAGCCCGTCATCATCATGCTAAACATCAGTTGTGCAAGGTTCTCGGTGACACTAGAAATTGACATGGTGAAGTACTCCGCAGGAAGTGAGCCAAGTAAGCTTTTTATTGTTTCCCGCATCGCCTCTTCTACCTCGGGCGGAGCAAACTTTGAGAAGTGCTCGGAATGTTCCAGCTCTACCTCGTTGACATACTGTAGTAGAAACTCTCGCTGTTTCACTGCGACTTGAGGTTTGACCTCTCCAAGCTGCGTGTCAGGGACGCTTCCACTTGAGGGAACGAAGGTGCGGTCCTCGCCGGCTTCGCCGCTCCGCTGACCGTCATGTGCTCGCATGCGGGCTAGGCGGAGATGATTTCGCCTTTTGACAACGCGTGGCCCGGGCATGTGGACAATAGGTGATAACCAGTTTCTCCATAACACCATTCCGCTACAGCTCATTTCGTCCGACAATTCCGCTTGCCAACGTGAAGGTCTTGCTGGTCGCGTCCACGAAAATGAAAGTGTGTTGAGGAAAGATATGGACACAATTATTATTCGGAGTGATTTCTTTTTTCGCCCGGCCGTGCCCCCACCGAAATTGGAGCGGAGTTTTCGTCGCCCCCCAACCGTGCTGCTCTCATTCCTCGAGGCCTAAACCCACGGAACCAGGGTGCTCTAGGCGCAATGTTGGCGTCCAGATTTTGTGTCATACCGAGCAGGGCCAAACGCCTTCCTGAGGCTTCTGCTGCTGCGGGTGATACGAGCCAAAAGCTGCATCAGAGGTTTTTTTGGAACCCCCCCCACCGCCGCCGCCGCAGAACGCGCACCTCAACAGTGACGGCCATCGCCACAGGCGGAAAAGCGAACGAAAGCGACGGTGACTCCGTGAATGATAAGTCCGTTTCGATTCATGCTCTCGGATTAGAAGATATCGGCGTTGATGTGGATGAGCTGAGCAGGTTCGAGCCCCCCGCGTCGACACGCAAAAGCCGCCTCTTACTACCACCGCCGCCTCTTTTTCCCGTTCGTCCCAAACATGCCAAACATTCCAAGTCGTTTTTCTTTTTTGTCCTGACCTTTTCCTTTTTCCTCCAACGACTTTGGATGATCACAGGGACATCGGCATTGTAGACAGTACAGAAACGATGGCTTTAAACCGTGAGCATGCGATCCCTGGGTTTGTTCGTGTGACAGATGGACGCGGTGGACTGCCCAAGGTCATTCTGACGCATCCAAGCGGAAGCTGCTGTGACGTTTATCTTCACGGTGCAAACATCTTGTCTTGGGTCCTGGCTAACGGAGGAGAAGTGTTTTACACACCCGACGGTACAGATTTCACGGATTTATCTGCTATTGAATGGGGCAATCCGTTTTGCTTTCCACAGTTCGGCGTGGGAGGCGAGCGTGCGGGCTCTCCTCTTGGTGAAAACTCTATTCCTGTTGACGGCTTTGTTAAGGGAATGAAGTGGTCCATCGTCCAGACTGGCCTTCACGAGGACAAACACGGAGAATTCCCCTACGTAACTATCGAGGTATTTGATACAGAAGCTACACGGGCAATGTGGAACCACAGCTTTCACCTCATTATGGATATCTCGTTGGAACACACTGCCATTAATGTGTCTTTGAATGTGAAAAATACAGGAAGCGAATCATTTGAATGTGCCGCTGCGTTGAAGTCACACATCGCAGTTGCAGACATTGAGGAGCCGACGACCAGCTACATCGGACTAGAAGACTGCGTCTACTTAGACAACACGCTTCATCCGACAAAGCCGAGAGTGCGCTTCACTGACGAGACCGAAGACCAGGAATGGCTTCAACTTAAAGGTCCAACCGATCGAGTATACATTAACACCCACAATGATACCGGTGTAGAGGTTGGCACTGGCTGTACGGTCTTCTTGCGCGACATGTCTCCTCTTGGGGTCACCGGCTTCAGTGATCGTGCAGTTTTCAACCCGTGGAAAGATGATGATAAGGATAATTATCGCTGGTATGCGGGTCTCGCAATCGGCGCCATTGGTAAACTGATCAGAATTGAGCCAGAAACGAAGCATACGAGCGAAGTTAGATTTGAGGTTGTGGACATGGTGCGTACTCAGTCCATCCAGAAGAGAAAGGACGTACACGAGAAACACGCTCTGCGCAAAATGACCGAGCGACCGAAGTATGATCTCTTGGCTGATGAATTGCCTTCCGATCTTCAATAACGTTCGCGCTTTCTAGAATCACCTACGCGTGCTGTAATAAGCGAGCGAGTACAAGTTGTAGTGCTTGTGAAACTTAAAAGATGCGTTTTATTTCATTTTGGATTCCTGTCGCGCGCTTCCTTGAGTGTGACGACGGCGGCCTTGCTTTTTCCATCTGCGACCGAAAAGACGCTGCAGTCCTCCAGGTGTGATTTCACTTTTGCCTCGTACTCTTGCATCCCTTGTGCATGTCCACCATCAGTCAGAGACATCTTCCTCATAACTTTTTTGAGTAGTTCAGAAAAAACCATAGAACCACCGGCTTTCTTGATGATCTTCTTAGCAACCTTCACTGTTGTCGGACCATCAAGCGATTCCTTGGCCATCTCTGTGCAAACTTCACCCTCCAACCTATCAGAAAACTTGAACTTTTTCCCCGCGAATTCGCTCTTCAAAGAGTTCACAGTCGTGGTACCCACGCCGAGACCCCTTTTTCCCCGGTTCGCCCCATCATGGGCTGCAAGTGCGAGTCGCTCTTGATCAGCTTCGTCAAAGCCTCGTTTGCGCCTGTCCGCTTCGGCGTCCTTTTCTTGCGTCCCATTTCCATGGTATCCCGATGGGATGAATCCGACTGCCCATCCCCACCAATCTTGAGGGGGTGGAGGGATCGTGTGAGGTGACTTTGTAACGAGATCTGTAGTCTTGGGTGGCAACGTCGGCGACAATATCTTCTTTCTCTTTTCCTCGCGTTTTTCGCGTTTCCGCTTCTTCTCTTCTTTGCTTTGCCTCTGCTCAGGGTTGCTTTCGACCGCTTTGGCTTCTACAGCGTTATGTTCTCCACTGCTGTACATGGGTGTAGGAGCGGCTGAGAATCCTCCGATACCGCCCAAAATAGCGTTTAAGTCCGTTGAAGAATAGTTTTTAACCATTTTCTGCGACTCTCTCTTCTGGTATCTACCCTGATGTGCCACTGACGTACTGCCTGCTCGAGGTGTTTTCTTTTTTACCCCCTGTCGGACAACGTCGGAACGCACGTGAGCCTGCTTGTTGTTCGTGCCTTCGTTCGACTCCTTCGAGGTATCAAGTGTAGTGTACGTTTGATTCAATCCCTTCAGTATAGTTTCGAAGGATACCGCGTTCAAAGTCCAGTCGATTTTCCCGGAAGAGTCAGACCTTGCATCCGCTCCGATGCCTGAGTTCACCGCTCGCTTTTTGGCGTGTATGTGTTTCACGAGTCCGGAGCCGTTCTTCCCGATGCCCTTTCCTTCTTGCCATCCCATTGAGGCGAGCATGCGCATTCCGAACCCATCTCTCTCGACGCCCTGGTAAAGGCGTCCGCTGCTGACTGAGTCTGTCATGGACAGGACACCAAAGCTTGATGCCGGGGGACGGCGCCGCCGCCAAGAATGGAGCGAAACCCGAGCGCGCGCGCGAAATCAATATTACGTAATTGTATGATTTCTGTTCGTCGGTCGGTCGGTCCTCTTTTTTTTTCGCTGCGCACAGAAAATACAAGCAAGAGCAAACTGATGACATCGTAATAATGCCTCCTGTTGAGTGAGACCTCGTACAAGCCATGGGCACTGACACCTTTTTTGGGACCTGGTGTACGGTTTTCTTCTCGTGATGCGTGGGGTACATAGCCAGTAGCTAGCGCTTCCGGAGGTACGCAACACGCAAACACCCTGCATCGCTCGGAAAGGATGGAAGAGAACCGAGGAACTCGGTATCGACGAAGGAACACGAGTGCACGCCAGATTCCATTCCGTGCTTCGGGGAGGACGATGCCAAGAGAGATGAAAACCTCGCTCATTATTGGCGCGGTGTTATGGGCGTGGCCTGTCTCGTCGGATGAGGCGCCTATGCCAACACTTCATACGGTGTTCTCTACAGAGTGCAATCCTTACTTCGATTGGCAATCACTTGGTCTGATGTACAGCCACCGTAAGGTACAGCAAATGGGAGGTTTTACCCGGCTGATGGCGTGCGACAAGAATCCGCCTCCTGGCGTCCACATCGTTCCTGACACGCATGTACATCCTAACTACGCTGTCCATCCCCGGACGAAGGACTCATACTCGCCTTATAATAAACCTTATTCCATCATGCACTGGTTGCAAAACGTGAAACCCACTGCAGATTACATCATCGTACTCGATGCGGACATGGTATTTCGTAAGGCGATTACCGCAGCTATGCTTGGTGTGGAGAAGGGACGTCCTGTGTCTGCACATTACGGGTATCTCATAGGTATCTTTAAGGAGAATTTCATGAAGGTGAAAGAAAGGGTGCCAAACGTTGACAAAGCACAACAAGTTGGTGGTTTCACGGTCATGCACCGCGAAGATCTTGAGCAAGTCGCTCCCCGTTGGCTTTACTGGACTGAGGAAGTGCGCCAGGACCCACAAAGTTGGAGCAATACTGGTGATATTTTCAACGCAAATGGCAAGTCTGGACCACCATGGATATCTGAGATGTACGGTTACGTATTTGCATGTGCGGAAGTTGGCGTGAACTTCAAAGTTTCAAACGACGTCATGTTATATCCAGGATATTCACCACCACCTGAACCATGGCCTGCCGTTTTACACTATGGAATCACATACAACGTGGATGAATACGCATTTGATAAGCATTGGTACATGGGTCGAAGTGATTTCACGACATGTCCCGGCAGAGTCTTTAACAAACCGATGCTACCAGAGGAGTTGAGTGAAGAGCCGGGAACTGTGGAACATCGAAGGAAAACAGTAGCTCTCACCGTGGCGCAGAGTCTATACGAAGCTACAAAGTGGTGGTCGGGAAGCTTTTGTGGTGAAACCCTCCCTGATCCTCCGAAGCAAGCATACAGCTGTAGTAAGGACGTATCTAACGGTGTAGTCTCATGTCAAGAGCTTAAGGGCAAGCAAGCTGAAGAATTGATGTTACAACGACTTAGAGGGGGAGGTTCACAGAAAAAGCACGAGAGTCACGAGAGTTGCACAGAGATCTCTAACGACTGTTGCGGTTGGGCTGCGACTGGGGAATGTGACAACAATCCAGGATTCATGCTCGAAAAGTGCCAGAAGTCATGCAACTTATGTAGTGTCAGCTGTCAAGAAGACTGTTGTCCTCCGAACACACCTGCTGCCCATAGTATTGAGCAGTCGCCTTCATCGGTACCAAAACAGGAGGAGATCGAAACCGAAACACAGTTTGTTGACGCAGCAGTTCAGGAGCTCTTTGGAGTACATGCCGAGGGTGAGGGTGTCCAGGTTGAATTACGCGCAGCCGCGGGACTACATTCCAAGTTATCATTTCGCGAGAGTATCGTCTTGGCTTTTATTGCAGGATCTTTGCTCACCTCTTTGCTCATGCACACTTTCTCTCCCCGTAAAAAGCTGCAGCGTCACAAAAATCGTACGTAGCTCTTAGCGACTTGATTGTAACGAGTTTGAACAGGAAATCACACATGCACGCTCAAGTTTGTTCAGCACGTGCCATCAATCTCGTCAGCACTTGTTGTCGTGTCCCACTTCTTAGAGTCGAAATCTGGCACAGACCTGTAACTCCGCTTTTGACCCGTTGCCTTTTCCAACTTCTTGTACTCAAGATGGATACCTTGTGCTGCTTCCCGCCAGTCTGGAAACGCAAAGTTTACCGCCGCCTTCCAGCCGATACCGAGATTAACACCCCAGTGAACGGAACCGTAGTCCGTAGCGATATACTCAGAGGGTCCTTGAAGATGACGATATACATGAATGCGCTTTCCTTCTTTGCTCGTCCATGCAGAAACAGAAGCTGGATCAAGCCAAATCTTTCGCTGCTCCAAGCAATCAATAGTGTACTCGTCGCCGAGCATTTCACGCAGATACTCATGAAGATAACCTATGTCATGACGAGGTACAGAATACCATGCTGCCCATGTGTGGGATCCAGGAGGTGCAATTATGACATTCGCGGAACCGAACGCATAATCCTCTATGTGACAGCAGAACACTGATCCTGGGTTCATTAAGTAAAGCCACGGAGAGATGATACCTGCGCCCCAGAGCAAACTACGGATGCGCTGAGGTAGATTAGACTGCTCATCAGACTCCCTAGTTTTACTTGACATCACTTTCGTCAGCTGATCTTCTGGAGTACAGTGGCGTTCACAGGTGCCAAGCAGCTCCCGTAGTATCGATCCCTCGCTACACGCAACAGAAGAAGGCTCCCACAAGTGTGCAGGGGGGGGATGTTCTGAACGTCGAAACCCCGAACTTGCGTGTTCACTCAGTGCATCAAGAGCGACAGAAGAAAGGTAAGACGTTCGCAATGGTACGCGCGAGCGCAATGTTCGTAGAAAGAGACGCTCGCGCTGTGAAGAACCGAGTTCTTGGTAGGGTGCACATGAACCCTTGAACGACTTATCAACATCCAAAAGCATTTGTCCAAACGTTACGTCGCCCAGATTTTGGAGATTTTCTTCTGTCATCGTAACGCTCAGCTGGTTGCCATGTGGAAGCGTTTGCTGCAGCAAAGCAAAGTGACCATTCAATGATTTAACTTGCGTGTTGTTGTCCTCCATCCATCTCAGGTCTAAGAGAGTACTGCACTCTCGTGACTCATCCCAGACACTGTCACACTTTATCTTCATGGCACCCTGGCGACGCAAAGTGGCCAGGGATCCACCGTGGCCTTCTCGACCTTGCAGAACATCTTGCGGTGATGATGAACCAGCAGAAACAAACCTTCCTTCGCGCGCACCATGAAATCCGTTGTTAAAGTCGTCTTCGCAGATTCCCATCCAACCAGGCTCCAGGGGGTTTATTGCTGGTCTTGGTTCTTGTGAAGTCCTTACAGACTGTTCAGATGCTTGCTCGACGTTGAACTGGGGAGCTTCCTCCTTCGCCTCCCAGCAAGTCCCCTTTCCGAGTTGGGCGGGATCGAGAACGTCGTGAAGATCATTGTGAGAAGACACAACACCTCTTGTCTCCATACCCACGTTTATACCCGCACCAGCTGATGCGCGCGACATATCATCCAGTGCTTCAGCCAGATCGATAGAGGCTCTGAACAAATCGACCGACGCAAAAGAATAAGCTTGTGCGAATCGTATCGAGTCCGACCGATGATGTCGGTCTCACTGATAATGAATTTCAAGTTAGATCACACGCACGTGCTCTGTTCGATCATGCGGCAGCGTCTCTTCTGCTGTTCCTAACCACCGCGAAAGACGCACCTGCAGTCGTAGAAATGGCCGGGCGGGTTTGGCCGGGCGACTGAAAAATCGGGCAGCCACAAAATAAAAGTAGTAGTTAGTCTAGAGCTAGCTCTATCTAGCTAGCTAGCTATCTACCTACTTTTTTTTGCTATTTCTATCTATCTACATATCAGATAATACGAATATTGCAGAGCAAAACTGTGGCTTACATGCCCTGATCATCGATATGTGGAAATAAGACTGCTTAATAGGTCTACATTCTGACACTACAGTAGTATTTTATACTTTATTTCGAACGTTCTAAAAACGTTTTAATTCTAAGAAAAAAATAGAACGTTTTTAGAAAATTCGTTTCGTTTTCGTACTGTAGTGTATGCATATTTGAAAACAAATAACACAGTTTCATTGAGCGCCCGCTTGGATGGCACAAACGCACGACCGGTGAGATGAGAGCAGGACGTTTCATCGGCCGACTACTAGTTGTGCAGTTGCTTGCTCATCAGCTTGTGGCTCTCCACACATACGACTTCTGTCCGAACGAATGCGGCGTAGAGAGCGGTTACGGTGTCTGCGAGGTGCGCTTTCTTGGTCGTTTCCGAAGTTGCTTTTGATTCAACGGACTCCTCGATACGCTTGCGATGTCATGGCCGCGACATCACCATGCATGATTTCGAGAACGTTCGCCCATCTAACGCATAAACTCGTTGCTGACTATTTCTTGCAGGTTGACGGAACGTGTTCGTGCAAACACGACCGTGCAGGCGTCGATTGCTCTCTGGTCCGCTCCCTTGAAATCGACACTCTTTCTTTCTCTCACTAAACATGTCTTCCTGCCCTGCAGCACATACTAACAAGTGAGTTTCTCTTTCATGCATGTATCCGAACGTACCCAGACTCGATCAGGGCTTAGTCTTCAAAAGAGGCGCGATGATACATACGGCTATGTTTACACCACTTCATCCGGTGTTGAAGGCGATCGTTTGGCCGCGGACGTTGCCCACGACACAAACAAACCTGGAACTGTGTACGCTTTGGTTTACGATGAGCAAGGCTATGACTCCGTTGTCGAAATCACATCAATAGCAGATGCCGATAACACGGCTCCCGGTTGGAGCGATACGGGTCCTTCGCGACCCGGGAAAACCGACCAGCCCTTTCCCATGTATCCCGATGATGAATCTTGGTGTGGAAGCGGGCTAAACAGCAACTTTGCAAGTTGTGCTAACCAAAGTCATCCAGGTGGTCAGTCCATGCACGGCTGGAATTCCGTCGAGCAGACTGCGCACGGATGGGTTGGGCCGGGTGGATATCGCTCACTCGCTTTAGACACATCTGGAAGCTACACGCATGTGTATGCAGCTTTAAACATGTGGAGACCCGTCGAATCAGACTATGAGTTTCACTTCCGGATTTTTCGCTGGGATGGCGCTGCGACAACACTTGCAGCAGACAATGATAGAGACGTGAGCTCTAGCTATGCTCCGAGTGGTAACGGTAACTGGACGCTGGATGCAATCACAGTCAACCAAAACGAAGGCACGCTACTGTACAAGATGACCCCGAAAGATGCTGGGACGAAATCAGTCGTCGGGATTCTTAAGTATGACGAGCAAAGCGGAACTCTTGCATCCGTCAAGTCGTTTGAAATTTCTGCAGACCTGATGTTGGAGACTTGCGAAAGCTGCTTGAATTTCAATGATGCGTTCCGGTTCACCGCTGCTGCGTTCAGCGCAGACCACGATACCGCTATTTTCGTTGGGTCTTCAAGAATAAGAATTGAAGAAGGCGGCGAGTTCACATATTTTCCGTCGATTTTCAAGTTGGATGCAATGGAGAGCAGTTTCAATGGTGCTGGGGAGGAGATATACTTCAACGGCGCCAACAACAGTGATGCGGCAAGGTGGCCTGTCACCGTTCCAGTGGAATGCGAAGGAGTTTTGGACTCGAGACAAGGTCGATTTAGTACTTTTTCATCCCTGGTAATCAATGGTGACTTTGGATATGCTGGGACAGCTGCTGCAGGTTGTGTGGCTGCAGACTGTGCAAGAAGGGCAGGCTGTATATGGATGTTTAACTTAGACTTCGAGGATGAGGAACAACTAGACGCGCCTTTAGTATTGTCTGGAGGTAGCCCTGGAGGACTAGGGGAAATCGATGTCCACAGTATGACAATTGAAAGTGATGGTACCCGAAATGGAGGGTTTCTCTACGCTTTAACGGGTGCGCCGCAGACACTAAGGTCCAGAATCGTGAAAATTGAAATCGGAGGGAGCGATGTTGCAGATTCTTGCACTTCTGGGTGCTTCCGGCGTATTGCTTCATTTCTTGCCTCAGAACCCACACGAGCGATGACTTTTATTCCTGATCTGAACGCCATACTGACAGCTTCTTCAGATCCGACAACCACGACTTATAAACGGTATTCCTCATCGGAAGTATTATCGCTGTCCCCAAAGTATGGCCCGGCTTCAGGTTCGAGCACGTTGATCACTATCACTGGAACAGGATTTCCTGTGAATAGCACTGCAGCTTGTCGATTTGGACATAGCAATGTTTCTGGCAGTGATTACCCAATCGATGGCTGGGTATCAGCGAACGTCGTCAGCAGCACCGAAATACATTGTTATGCACCGTCTTCTGTACAGGTATCAACTACATCGGGATCCGGTGCGGTAATCACCGGAAACGCTGAAGTTCAGCTATCCTTCGACGGCAACCCTGGGAACGGTTCTGGAAGCTCGTCAGAAGTGTATGAAAACTCTCTATGGACAGACGACCATGTGTTTTACAGGTACTACACCCCACCGCACGCAGCTGTTGTGTTGGTAAATGGAAACTTTCCTCCAGTTGTGATGTATACTGGTGAAACATCGGATCGTGTTCCTGGCATAGTCGTGCTTAGGGGAGGACCGTTTATTTATACTGGCGCTGGTCAACTTCTTTGTCGGTTCAACGAAAATGCAACTTCTGATCAAAACGCCACCTTCATCTCCTCAACTGAAATACACTGTCCCATGTGTGAAATGATGGAAACTGGCGATGGTGACAACCGATGTGGGCAGCTGTCGGATGCAAACACGTTTGAAACAGACATGAAAATGCACTGGTTGC
>JACLAB010013880.1_pt1 | contig 36515 bp, 25 predicted proteins | sample 8027921 | NCBI WGS metagenome assembly JACLAB01 (sample SAMN15725117, study PRJNA655200) | protist metagenome | isolation source: fluorescence activated cell sorting (FACS) single amplified genomes of... | place: USA: West Boothbay Harbor, Gulf of Maine | collected 2000-07-19 | reverse complement strand
TGCAGCAATATTTTCTTAACGTTGTGTCGACGACGTTCGAGCCTTTGGGAGAGAACAAAATCATCAGCACTCATCAGTATAGCGTTACTGAAACTTTCACAAGCTCACAGCGATCAATTATGGGGACGTCCAACGGCCGTGATCCGGGCGTCATCTTTACTTACGAAATATCGCCGATTCGCGTCGACTTCAAAGAGACTCGCACGTCGTTTGGTGCATTCGTCCTGGGTATCTGTTCCGTCATCGGAGGCGTCGTCACTATGGCGGGTATCACGCAAAATGCCGTTGAGTATATTATTTCTAATCGCAAGACCCTCTTCGCGTCATAGACATTAGCAGTTGTAGCGTCCTAGTGTACATCGAGTCACATCAAACCATGAGTTACGTCCTGTAGTCCTCGCGCTCTTCCTCACACTTCGCCGCAACTACAGATGACCAAAATAAGTATTAGCAATCTTGAATACCTCGTGCGCGCCTTCCTCGGGTGATGACGCGCGTGGTGGCCGTCGGTGCAATTCTCTTCTCCGTGACCCTGCTCTGTTCTCTCGTCGCGAGCGTGGGTGTATGTTCCAACGACCTCACAGGTGCATCCCTTCTCAATGCTTTGAGCGATATGAGGATAGGTACAGATACCGACATGAGTTTTGTATTCTTTGCCGCACTCGTAGACGTCGGTCTGCAGTCGTATTGCGGGAATACGCTGCGAAATTTGGGTAGTGCGTCTGCTCAGACTCTCATTCTCGTTCCCGACAGTGCCTTTGAGAGGGCGTCGATAGTCATGGATAAAGGATTAGAAGAAATAACAAGTGACAGAGTCCTCGTCTGTGAAATTTTGGAGTCATCCATCGTGCAAGCAGCATTGAACAGCCGCGATGTTCGAGACGGAGACGAGCTCTCTACCGCGTCAATGCGTATGCCCAAGCTTCGCGTAGACGTCGTTCAAGACATAAACGTTCGCAAATTACGAATTTTCACTGATGTTGGAACAACTATCGCTGATTTATTCGCGACAGATGTCGCTCTGTGTCCTCGCTTGAGTGCCGTGTTCGCCTCAGAGCTCTTGATACCATTAGTCGAGTCAAACGCTTTTCCCAGTGTGTGGAAGATATCAAAATCATTACCAGAGCTTAGCACGAGTGCTGAAGCATTTCGAATCACTGATTCGTTGCGCGTGATATTCGAATCGAGCGAATACGATGGCTACGATGGGACTGTGGGGAGGTCAAGTTTGCAGACATGTGTCTTTGATGGAACAAATCATGGATTTCGCGCTTATTTCTTACCATCGAATCGCGCCTGGAGACGGTTCTTTCGCAAAACTGAGCTCACAAAATCTGCTCTTTTCTCAGATTACTCCCTTCTTCTCAGTATCCTGCTTTACACTGAAGGACAGCTAACGTCGACACAGCAAAGTATTGACTTGAAGTCGTACTTGTCGACGAGCCTCGTCCCAGGACAATTGCTACGCCCCGTCGGGGCGTCTACAATTTTGAGTGCCTTTCCAGGACAAGTGGAGATTCCAGCTTTGCGAGTGGACGTGGACATATCTAAGGTCAGTTCGCGATACGTTAGAATTTCTGGTGGGAGCACGAGCAGTCGCTTTGATAACACCGCCGTCGTCGTCGCCGCAGATATTGTTTCATGCACTGGCATCGTCCATATCATCGATGATGTGCTAGTTCCACCAATGTTGACAGCATTTCGTCAGCTCTCATTGCGTAGCGAGCTGTCTATGTTTACAGATCTGTTACGAGCGCCCGCAATGCATGAGTTGATGCTCGAACTCGATACACCATCCGAAACGAATATATTTGCTGACAGCGTCGTTTTCGCGCCAACAAATGTAGCGATTCGACTAACTTTGAATTACATCGGTTGGACGTTCGAAGATTTGTTCCAGAGGGACGCACTGTTGCGACAATTTGTCACGTACCACGTCATAAGTACTCGAAGCGCCGAAGGAGCCCCTGAAAGACTCAAATTTCGTCTAGGACTCGGTCCCGAGGAACAGCAGTTTGCCACGCGCTTGGCATATCCAATCTTAGCGAAGAGCTACGCTAACACGTTCCAAGGCACGCCCATCGCTAAGACAGTGAAAGTACTCTCAACTCGCCGCGGCGTGAAAAAGTTCTTCACACCCCGCCATGTGCTTCGAGGACGTTTAAACTCTGCACGGTTCATCAAAAGTGACATTCCATCGACGAATGGCGGTATCGCTATTATCGATGCGGCGCTCATTCCGCCGACGGCGGAATTCGGAGTGACTCTTTACGATAGAATTCTTCGCACACCGACGCTGCGTGTTTTTCGTGAACTTACAAGCGTTCTCGGCCTCCAGCGCGAGTTTGACACGCAAGGTTTTGGAAACGGTGACTGTACCGTATTTGCACCGACGGATTCCGCATGGGTTACCTTACTTGCCGATCTCATGACGACGCAGGAGGAAATCGCAAACCGCGCCACAGCGATGCTGTACGATATTATCATGCTCATGCTCGCCCCTAGAACGGAAGAATTTCAAGAGATTGAACGCGAACTTTATGACCCATGGCTGTCAAAGGACGCACTGGATGGTGACGAGCTCGTGACCGCGCTCTCGGGGTATACGACGGTGAGAGTACTTTGATTTAATTATTTCTCGTTTAATTATTTTTCCAAATTTTCCAGCATGCAAACATTATCCATTTCGGCGCATTTGAGAGATGCGTTGGTCAGAGCTGCACTCCTACGAGCACACTAGTAGCCGTACCTCGAGTTGTGGGTCCAGTGCTGGCGCAATCGTCGTTTACAAGGTAAATATATCGTATTCATCAGTGCATCAATTTAATTAATTTCATCAGTACGACCTCATGGAAAAACTATGCAAGAATTATTTCGCCGGTACGCCGATTTTGTGCACGAGATCGCGCTATGAGCTCTGACAGCTCAAGTAGGACATGGCAAGCGGACAACACGCCCTGAACGGCGAGCTTTACGTGGTAAAATAATTAGTTTTGGTCTGAGAAATATTTAATTAATTTTCAATGTTCGTCCTGATTTCACAGATAGATACGGTGCTTCTACCGCGCCTTGGCGAGCGTTGCCGCACGGCAGACTTTACATACAACGCGGGCAGCGCATTTGAGCTGCGAGATGGGCGCGTTCGACGATATGAGCGTTGTTTAGCACCGCCGTGTTCCTACACTTTACTAGGTGGGAATTATTTTCTCGAATTAATTTTTAAAACATTTCATTTGCTCCTACACGCGCGCTTTTTGCTGACCTTTGATTTTTCTACCGATCAAACAGGACTTTACGGTCGCGCTGGTGTGCGTATTTCTGTAGAAGCTTTCGTGACGTACGACGCGTTACCAATTTGCGACTCGTGGTGCGTATTAATTTCTTGGTGGTGGTGTGTTCCGTGCACCGGAGTAGTAGCTCAAACTATAGCCACGATCGGTGGATGTGCGCCCTATCAATCTCAGTGCGGTGGTTCCCTCGTTGTTTTCGTCACGGACGCGGGTGAAGTGCGATTTGGCGCGCAAACGTTCATGGACTCCTACAATAATTTACCGCTCAGTTTGGGCGGTGGTTTGCGCATCGTCGACGTCTCGGTGCCAGGCAAGGGTTTTTTTGCGCGCGACGGGATCGCGTTCAAAGTGCTCTGCACGTACGATGGCGTTTCGAATACGACAAAGATTTACATCAATGATAAGTTAAGGGGTATAGCAGATCCGTTCGTCATGGGTCAGTTTTTGTTTCGCCCGTTCCACAACGTATCCGGGAACTTGCACGAGAAGATCACGATTGGCAACAGCATGCACTCGGCTGCTTCCGCCACGAACACTTTAACTGACTTTCAAGGTATGCACGAGACGAGTAATGGAACTCCAGATACACGAGATGGCACATTACCGGCAATTGGTCAATTTGCGACCTATGACGCCTCGCCGCTCTTCGACGGCTCCCCAACAACGCAATATTTCTTGCCGTGGAGGGGCACGATTCACGAGGTGTACGTGTATTTTGACAACGGACTATATCAAGGGATTAGATATCCTTCAACTTGCGTGCACTTAGAGCCCGTCGAACCCGAAGCCGATGATTTTAGTGATTTTGTGACTCGTCGCCGCCGTCTCCACGAGACGCCGGTTTCCAGAGTGCGCATTGGCCCTCGGCGGCGTAGTGACATTCGGGCTACTAGCTAGAGGTCGAAACTACACAAACTATAAGACTAATGATTTGAGAATGTTTGCCGCGAAAGTCGCTTCCCTACTTTCCTTCCTGTCACCATCAAAGCAACACTCAGGCACGATGGCAGAAACAGGGGGAAGACTGACTCGCTGCGATCCAGCCTCGGGCGCGACACTCCAGACTGGAGTGGGAATGTCAACCAAAAGACCGCCACGAGCCGCGGTTGCCATCGAGTATAGCCAAACTTCATCACCGTTGACTTTTGCGAAAGCACGCGTTGCGTTCGCTGCGACGAGTCGCAAAGCCTCGTCGTCCTCCATGGCAAGCTTGGCCACGACGGGCACTGCCGCCCCGAGCAAATCGTGTAGCGCTTGCTTTGATTTTTCGCACGATGCGATGGATTCTAAAGTATCGCATATTTTGATACGGATGCGTCTCGTAAGCTCTGATGAAATCTCCGACTCAGCGATGAAGCTTGCATCGACGGTATCTGCCAGCGTAAGAAGTTCGAGCGATCGGTGTCGTTTGTCAACGTGACAAACACCTTGTTGCAAAACGCGCGACAGTATAGGCCATAGATCCGAGTTCATGCGTTTGGCGATGAAATCGCCACCACTTGTCGAAGCCATGGTTCGAAGTAACGACAAACTCGCTTCGTACGCTTCAGCTTGAATCGAAATTTGAAATCGGTCGCTGAGCGATGATACCGCATGAGGCCAGATGTTATGGATGTGTGGCAGTACACGGGCATCTTTGTAGAGGGAAGCCACATCAAAAGGCGTAGAATTCCTGCCTCCGTAAGCTTTGAGTACTTTTAAGACGTATTTATCATGCGTCAATGCAGATTCTGCTGCTGAAAGGCTCTCAAGAGCGAACGAGCAAGCCGTTGCAGATAAACTTCGAACGCCGGCGTAAGGCGACTCCAGCAGCGCGCTGACCGATCTCAGCAAGTCTATCGCACAACCGACCATGGCCTGAAGGCGACGAACGCGCTCCAAGGACTGAGCCCGGGTGGTTTCAATGTCCTGCGAAAGCACCGAACGCATTTCTTCGACAAAGACCTCCGTCAGCTCGTTCTCGTCTTCGCTGTCTGGCTCCTCCGGGTGATACTTTTGTATGCTAGCCACAACACCTCGCGAGTGTGTCTCTATCTCTCGCACCTCGAGCAACACTGCTGAACAATATTCATTCATTACGAGCAGAAAATCTTCGGAGTGCTCCGCATTTTTTTCTCTATTGACGATCAAAAATGTGCGCAACGCCAATCGAATCGGCTCTGCGAGAAGCTTCACCATGCTCTTTGCCGCATCAGTCCTCCTTAGAATAGCCGCAAAGAGTCGAGGAGCGCGTGAGTGCTTATCTAAATGCCGCATTTGTCGAGAAAGCATATCCACAACGTAGTCTGCGTTCGCAACGACAAGACTCGCTATTGGTGAATCATCGGTTGAATTGTATTCTCCGCTTTGAGCCAACTTGAGCAAAACAAGCGCTGCGGTGTCTCGCACCTCAAGCGATTCTTCACCGAGCTTATCGAGTAATGGACAAAGTACGTTTGTCAAAAATGCACTTGTTCGTATGTGATCTTTGCCGAGTCCTTCTCCGATGATCCCCATGCCTTCCATCAACACGCGTAGTAAAAGAGCGTTGTCCGGTTCCGCAGCGTCAAGATTCCACACCTCGCTGCATACGTACTCTTCGACGATCAAACTGGAGACGCGAACAAGATATTCTCTTTCAACTGCTGATTCAGTGATGGCGCCAAAAAGCATTTCATTGAGCGCTATCAGGTGGGCTGCCGCGTTTCTTTGCCATGCACCCGCGGTGCCCAATGCGTCGAGCTCTGCATCATTTCTCAATGTGCCGAGAAAGTATTGCGCCATTGGCACAAAATACGTTTCCAGTGAAGATTCGTTTGTGATTGATGCCGCTCGACCGAGTAATCTTAGCATTTTTGCAAAACTTTTGTACATGGATGCGTCGGGGAAGTACTGCAACCTAGGAGGCGCCCGTGGCAACCCTTGCGCCGTCGACACGCTGGCTTCGGTCAAATCAATTAAACTTATCATCTGCGCGCTGCCATCTCGTCGTTGAGAAGAAAATGTTTCGATGAGCAGACACTCCGCAATGGTAGAGCACAAATGTTCTCTCGAGCTCGGACGGGCGAATAGCGTTTCTTTCAAGCGCCGAGCGCCGGCGAATTCCAGAGCGATGAGCAAGCGCTGAAGATGCCCGACAGCCTTATCGGAAGAATCACGCAGCGTGTCTGCTATGTTGGACAAATCGTCTTTTATGATTGCCTCCAAGTCTGCTCGGACGACGTAGCCGAGGTTGTCAAGAGATCTCAAATCTTCCAATATGGGCGTCGAGACTTGTGCCCAACTATCTCCCGCGAGCGTGAGTAAGCACTCCATCATTCTACGCCTCGTCTTCGCGCCCAGAACTTTTGCACAATGTTTTAAGACGCTACTCGCCATTTTTCCAGTCGCAAGTCTCACGGTCGCGCGCTGATGACTCGCTAAGGGTGGAATTGTCGCTAAGAGCGCCGCTTCAACGCGAGAGCTCGCGAGAGAGAGCCATTCTTTATCTCGAACCACCTTGAGATCTTTACCAGCGTTCGCAGGGGATACGGACGCGTTTTCGTCGTTCATATCCCTCGACATATTTTTTGCGTTCGATTCCAGCTGATCGTCTATCGATCGAGCGACGAGAGAACCCAGTGCGCTTTGCAACGCATTTGCACCTTCGCCCTCTGCGGAATCGCCGAGCTCTGATTCGTACAACGAGTCGTTCAGAACGCACGACAGAATGGACGCCATCGAACTCAGGGCAAACTCGACGCCATCTGCGCCAGTTCCTCCCGGCCCAGCGCCAACGTTTGGGCGAACACCACTCGCCGCGATTAACGCCTTGGTCAACCCAGACACCGTGCCCGGAAGGAAAAACGCGAGAGCATCGGCGTCGGCGACAAATCGAATCAAGCAATCGAGCGTGTTCAACGCACTCGAGCGCAGAAGCTTACTCCCTTGCGACCCCGCGCTTGTTTCTTCGTGCGAAATCGCAAGGAGCGTAGAAATCGTGAACCCGAGCATAGGTGCGATCTCGGAGGCGCCTCGAAATGCTGCTTGCACCTCTGTGGACGCCGCCGCGCAAAACGCGCGCGTCGCCTCCAAGACTTCCATGCATACCGTCTCGTACTCGCCTCGTCGCGGTAACGACAAGACACCGACAATCCCACTGAATATTCTCAATCCCATTTCTCGCGTACAGTCTTCCCCGCTTTTCGTCATCGCCTCTCCCGTCGTTCGCAGCGCGCTCTCGAGCAACCGCCGCCGGCGCGCCACATCCTTCGGCGCCGTCGTCGCTTCAACATCACTCGGCGCGCTCGACTCCTCCATCATTCGCGACACGTTCGCTCGAAGTATCTCCACGCACGGTATCGCGCACAGTTCCAGCGCGCGTCGCTCGCTCGGTGCTTCCGCGTGCGTCTTCCGTAGGCGCTCCACGGCGTCTCGCGCCTCGTCCGCGAACCGCGCCTCCGCGCGTCCTCGCGCCGCGCTCACCATCACCGCTCGACTGGCGTCGATGAGCGCATCGGTCGCGCCCGTCGTCGCCGTCGTCGTCGTCGTCGCGTCCCGTTCGTTCGTCGCTTCCGTCGACATCTCCGCGAAACGAGTTTCGCGCGGCGAATCCATCGAAATCTCTCGAATCAATCCAATCGACCCAATCGCTCGCGCGTTCGCGCGTTCGCGATCGGTGTCCGGCGCGCGCGCGATCGTCGACTCGAGTTCGTCGGTGCGTTCGCGCGCGGCATCGTCCGTCGCGTCCGTCGCGTTGTGCGACGCGCGTCGTCCGCAGTCGTCCTCGCGCGCGCAGTCAGTCAGTCGGTGCGGTCGTGCGGTCGTGCGGTCGTTCGTTCGTTCGGCGTCCCCGGTCCCGCCGCCGCCGCCGCGGACGACGCACAACTCGACGACGACGATGGGGAAAGAGGGCAAGAGGGAGAAGAAGAAGGAGAAGAAGGAGAAGAAGGAGAAGAAGGAGAAGAAGGGCAAGCGCGAGCGCGACGCGAACCGCGACGGCGGCGCGCGGGAGTCGTCGAAACCCACCACGGCGACGAAAAAGGCAAAGACGACGCGCGATGACGAGGGACAGACGTTCGGGATGGCGGCGGTGGGCGATCGATCGATCGCACAGTCCGGTGATACGTTTCAACGCGTGTTTTACGACGCCCCGGCGTCGTTGAAGTCGATGTCGGCGAGCGAGGTGCAGGCGGCGCGAGACGCGTTGGCGGTGACGCAGGTGGACGGTTTGTCGACGGATTTAGCGCCGGTGTCTTCATTCGCAGATGCGGGGTTTTCGAAGGAGCTGCTGCGAGTGACGGCACAGTTTAAGACGCCGTCACCGATTCAAGCGCAATCTTGGCCGATCATCATGAGCGGGCACGACATGGTGGGGATCGCGGCGACGGGTTCCGGGAAGACGCTCGCGTTTGGGATGCCGGCGCTGACGCAGATTCACTCGCAACCACCCTGCAAGCCCGGTCAGCCGATCTGTTTAGTGCTCGCACCGACGCGAGAATTGGCGCAACAAACGGCCAAGGTGTTTGACGACGCCGGCGAGGCTTCTGGGGTGAGGTGCGTATGCGTGTACGGGGGCGCTCCCAAGTACGAACAAAAGGCACAGATGAAGGCGGGCGGCGGAGCCGCGGTCATCGTCGCGACACCGGGTCGTCTTCGAGATTTCATGGAAGAGGGCGTGATTAAACTTGATAGAGTGACGATGTTAGTGCTCGATGAGGCCGATCGCATGCTGGATTTGGGTTTTGAGCCTGAAATTCGCGCCATCGCCGGCGCCACGCGCGCCGATCGACAAACCGTGATGTTTTCTGCGACGTGGCCTCAGAGTGTGCAAAGCCTCGCTTCGGAGTTTATGTGCAATCCTATCAAGGTTCGCATCGGTGCCGAAGGTTTGAAAGCTTCTCAAAGCATAACTCAAATCGTCGAAGTCGTCGAGCCGCAGGACAAGGATAGACATTTGGCGCGAGTCATGAAGCAATATTTGGGCAAAGGCAAAGAGGTGCCTCGAACCCTCATTTTCGGTTTGTACAAGAAAGAGTGCGCAAATTTGCACCAAAGACTTAGCCGTGAATGGCCAGCAGTGTGTATTCACGGCGACATGTCTCAGCATGATCGTGAAAAGTCGGTCGATGCGTTCAAGAAAGGCACGTCTCGAATCTTGATTGCCACCGACGTCGCCGCCCGAGGTCTCGACATTAAAGAGGTGGAGTATGTCATCAATTATACGTTTCCTCTCACCACGGAGGACTATGTTCACAGAATCGGTCGTACCGGTCGCGCTGGTGCAACGGGCTTGGCTCACACATTTTTTACATTGCACGACAAGGCGAGAGCGGGCGAACTCGTCAACGTGTTACGAAAAGCTGGCGCAGAAGTTCCAGAAGAACTCACTAAGTTCGGCACGCACGTGAAGAAGAAAGAAAGTAAGTTGTATGGCGCGCATTTCAAGGACGTGGACATGTCGGTGAAGGCTACGAAGATCACGTTCGATTAAATCTCTAGTGTGAACGCTACGTAATACGGGTATGCTATTGTTGTATGAGTGGTCGAAACCCTCCATTAACTTCTATCAACGAATCCTTTCCTAGCAAATCTCTAATCACTTTTTCTGGATCTCTCGATCCCCCGTGTCGCAATAATTTGTCACGAAGACTCTCCGCCGCGCCCGCCGCGAGGCTGTCGCCCTCAAAGTAACGCTTCCAAATGTCATCGGCCAGGACATCGGCGTACAGGTACGAGTAATATGTCGCTCCGTAGCCGACAAAGTGACCAAATCTAAGCTCCCAATTCGTACCGGACACAGGTTTGAACATACTGTGCTCGTTTTGAATCGTTGCAGCGAGATCAGCGATCGATTTTGACGATAGTTCGGATGTTTGGTTGTGAAGCTCGAGATCGGTCAACGCGAAGACAACCTGTTGTTGCGACTCAATCGAACGAAATATATTCCTCGACTTGCGCAACGCGGAAATCATGGCGTCAGGTATGGGCTCGTGCGTCATGTAGTGTTTTCCAAGAAGCTTCAAAGCACTTGGATCCCACGCAAAGTGCTCGAATAAATGACTCGGAACCTCAACGATGTCCATTGGCGCTCGAGTTCCAGACAAATGTTGGAATTCTGTATCCGAAAGCACAGAGTGCATGGCGTGACCAAACTCGTGTAACAACGTTTCCACTTCTCCGTGACTTAACAAAGATCGCCCTTTGCCCGATACGGGAGGGAAGTTACACGCGAGAGCGACCGATGGGTGCTGCCGTTCTGTGGGCGACACCATGCGGCTACACCGAATGACAAAGTGTGCGGCGTGATTAAACTTTCCCGGCCTCGGGAGCAAGTCCAAATAAATCGTCCCTCGCATGTCTCCATCACGAGTCTTCACCACTAGTTTCTTCAGGTCATTCGTCCATCCTTCGCCAGGTGCCAACTCCTGCAGTTCGATGCGTAAACCGAGAACTCTCGCAAGAAGCTCGCCGATGCCGACGATGACGCCTTCCAAAGGGAAATACTCCGCAATCGCGGCCGAATTGAATTCGCACTCGTGTCCACGCGCTTGTGCCATCGCGTAAGTTTTGTCCCACACCGATATGTGTTTGCCGTGATTATACTTTTCAATGACGGCGTACTCGTCCTTTGCGCTCTGCCGAAGGACATCCGATAGACTCAACAAGAACTCGCGAACGGCGTCGGGTGATCGAGCAAGCAACGGTGCGGTGGCATATTTGGCATATGTTTCGAATCCTAGAGAATGCGCGACACCAGCACGAGAAGATATGAGGTTGGCCAAAACGTCTTTGTTTGGCTCGGGTCCAGTGTTCGCCGCTATGAAGACGTCTCGGCGCGCGTTTGAATCCCTCAGGTGTCTCAACATCAACGACGAGTTCGATGAATCTACCAACCCCGTCCATAGCTTACCATCATTACTTCGAAACTGGTCTCGCACTGTCTTCGGGAGCGAACTCAGCGTGCTCTTGTCGAGCGATACTCTGCTCGCTAACTCTGGGCGCAACAAATTCCGTTGAAACTCCATCCCGAGCTCAAGACTTCGCGACAAGCTCCCGTCGAAATCCCGTCGCCTCGCCGGGTCGAGATGAATACCTCCGCGTTCAAAATCTTCTTGCAAAGTAAGCGCCACGCGCGCGCCCTCGTCGCTCAAATTCTTTGCGTCCCTCTCTCGCGCGCTCCGCAACGCCTCGTACAAGTCGCCGTCGGCGTTCAAGCTTGCAACGTAATCTTGTAGTCGCACGTACGCCTTCTCCGCCGCGATGACGTATTCGCGCGAAGGATGCGTGTGACGACACACCTCCGCGACGTCCACGACTCGACAGACCTCATCAGATATCTCATCCAACGCCCCGACGCTCGCCGCGCTCGGCGCCGCCGCCTTGAGCGCGCGCGCCATCGCCTCGCACTTCGATATCGTCTCTCGCGCCAAGCGATCGAAATCTTCGGGCGCGCGCAAACCTTGAAGATCGTATAACCCCTGAGCGCTCGCCGTCGCCGTCGATCGCGCGCGATGCTCCGTCCACGGTCGACGAAACCCGTCGTGCGCGCCCAACGACCCATCGCCGTGTGACACATACTCGACCGTCCACGCGCGCGCGCGCCGCGTGAGACCGGTCCACGCGCGCCGCACCATGTCGAGCGAACGCACGGGCGTCGACGAGCGGCGCGGGCGCTCGCGCGTGCCCCCGCGCGCGGCGCTGTGCCGTTTGACGCGCGTCGATCGAAGTGTACATATAAATACATATAAATACTGATGATAGTACCATCAGAAAAGTCAGGGTTAATGTCATAAACATCCCGACACCCCGAACTCGCGCGAAAATGCACGGTCGCGTCGTCGTTTTCCTCGATCGAACGACGAGCGTTACTGCGAAACGGCCGACGCAGGACAGCACAGGCTGGCGCGACGGGGCGACGCGAGGCGCCACGGTGGACGACGCGCGCGGCCGGATCGTTTCATCAGACGTCCGTCGCGATGGTCGACGACGCAAAGACGGTGACGCGCGCGCCCGCGTCGACGAAAGATTGTCGATTCGGTCGAGGTGTGGTCAAGGCGAGACGAGGACGTGCGATGCGAGGCGAAGATGGGAGCGCGACGTCCGCGCTCGCGGTGATCGCACCGTTAGAAAAGGTGTTTCGCATGGATTTGATGTCGACTGAGGATGGAATGGGGCAGGAGCGCGACGATGATCCGCCGGCACGGTTTCCCGCTTCGACGGCGCCCGGGGGCGCTCGAGCGAGGCGCGATTTTGAATCAATGAACGCCAGGGAGCATCACGAGTGCATGGGAGAGATGATGCGAAGTCAACCGATCGCACTCGCGAAAACTGGAGTTTTGGGGGACGTGAGCTCTAGATACGTCGCCGATCGCGTCGAAGGGTTAGAGCAAACGTGGGATTTTGACCGAGTCGCGTCGTCGCTCGGCTCGAGCGAGTGGGAGTGTTTGATGTGTCCTTCAACCGAGCACAAATTTACGGTGTGCGACGACAGTAAGAACGCACACAGTTCTTATTATCACATACGTGAGCCCGCGGTTGAAAAGATGCTGTGTAAATTCAAAGACTTCGCGCAGTGCGCTCGAAGCTGGAGAGAAAAGTCAATCTTATTCGACGCAGAAATATTGCGCCCCGTGGCGAAGACGGGAGAGGACGGCGAGCGGCGAGACGATCTTCCGCTTGAAAGCGATTTTAATGGGAACTGTCCTAAGGACTTTATCGATGACATTCGTAAAGGTATCAATTGGAAGTGGTTGAACTCGCTGATTCGAGCGCAGCGCTTTGGCCGCCTGCTGTCTATGCGACTCGTCGCCGGTCATCGAGACGGCTTGACGCCGGCTCGATATATCTTGGAAGATTCAATTCATCTTCAAGTACACGGACGGAGGCGGATTTTATTGATTTCTCCAGAATACTCGTTTAAGGGTATGTATCCATACCCGGTAGCGCATCCTTACGACGGCTACAGCATGGTTGACCTCGACGACGTCAATTACGGCCAGACGCCGGCGTTTGCTGCGGTGCGCGGTCAAAGCTTCATACTCGAGCCTGGAGACTTACTGTACATTCCACGCGGGTGGTGGAGACACGAGCAAGGATTATCAAAAGAGCACATATCGCTCGATTTGAGGTTCTCTCCCGGTAAACGAGCGCGAGATCGCCATGTCGCGGTACTTCCAGTTTCTCGCGACATCGAGGAACGACTGGCGAGAACCGAGGGCGTCGAGCAGATCAAACATTGGATCAAAGTAATCGCAGAAGCGGATGATGCGAATTGGATAGACTTGAGCACTGTCAAGGGACACAGGCGTATTGTGATGGCCCAAATGGTGCGAGACGAAGTGGATTTGAGTCTTGGCCGAGGGACTTGGCAGGCGTTCCTTCGCACCGTCATCGACGGTAGACTCGACCCGACGCCTTGGTTGAACATCTCATTCAGAGAGCCGCTATACCTGTCAGACAAACCCGTTCACGTCCCAGACACGCGAAGTGATCTCGAGAGCGAATTTCCAGAGTTCTTCGTCGCTAAGCTGAAAAAAGAAGGGTACAACGTCGATTATACGCCCGTATCGGTTTTCAATCCAAATCATCCCGATACCATTGCGAAGGTCCCGCCGACGCGATAGTCCTCGCGATAGTCCTCAGCTGACGGTAGCGTTGAATCATAATGTACATTACAACAAAAATGTCACATCGTTTCATGAGTCGTGGCGCGATCGTGTCACGTCTCCTTGGGGGGGGGCGAATTCTTTCATCGGCCCAGAAATCGACATATTCGTCAAACTTGGGGCAGCAGCGATGATGTCGAAACATTCCTGTTTCTTTTTCGAGTCGCTTGTAGACTTCGTTCACTTCCTCCGCCGCGGGTTTCCAGTCCATGTACGCAAAGTTGACCGCAGCTTTCCAGCCGTCGCCCAAATTCACGCCCCAGTGAACGGATCCGTAGTCGGTGACGACGTATTCGCCCGCTCTTTGAACGTGTCGATAAACATGGATCTTCTCTTCGCCATTCACGCGCTTTGAATTCCAATCCTGGATCCGCGCCGGATCGAGCCAAAGCCTGCGCATCTCGAGAATGTCAACCGTGTATTCCGCGCCGAGCGTTTCTTGCAAATACGTGTGCAGCAAGTACAGATCGGATCGAGGAATACTATACCAAACGACCGCCGAATGCGAGTCCGGACGAGCCAAGATGACATTTGCCGAAGCGAACGCGTAGTCCTCGAAATGCAAGGGGAAAATAGACCCGACACCCATGTAGTAAAGCCAAGGAGACACGATGCCGACGCCCCAGAGTCGAGTCTCGCTCGCCTTCTCCGTGGCCATCTCGGCGGCTTCTAAGACGGCGGCTTCTATCACAGTACCAGCGGAGCTGTGCTTTTTGCCCTTCTTCTTATCTTCTCGCCGTTCGATTCTCCGTTGAACGGCAGATTGGTCTACTTTCGTAACCACTCCGCCCGTTCGCCCTTTCTCCTCCGCTCGGGCCTCCTCCGCCGACTGCGGCGTTGCGCAGTCCAGGGCGGCGTCGAGAGACAGCCTCTTATTCACTACGTTCTGGGTTTCACACAGCTCCAAACACCGTCGTAACACACTTGGCTTTCTCTGACCCAGTAATCGAGGATCCCAAGGATGGGTTTGGGGCGTTTCAGACGCGTCCACGGCTCGAACATTCTTCATGAGTGCCTCCATCGCGATGCCTTGAAGGTATGGAAACTGGAGTGGAAAACCAGAATGAATTTGCTGTAAGAACCAGCATTCACGAGCGTTGACGTCCATGAGTCTAAACTGATCGGCGTGCGTACGACATCGCTCTTGAAAATCTTCCACAAAGGCGCCGATTTCCATGTTGGAGTCCACGTCATTCATCGCTCGAAACGGCTCGAGCAGGCCCGTCTTTCTGTCCGGCAAGTTTTGTCTAATGTACTGATAGTCGGGTCCAAGGGTGCGGAGCTTGATGGATTTGGTGCCGACCCAAGACAAGTCACACAGCGCGCTCGTATCGTCTAAGATGTCCCACCCATCGCTAATCTTGATCACCATCGCCCCTTGCTTGCCGAACTCGCTCCACCACGCTTTGTCTTCGCCTTGCAACAGTTGCTCTGGCGTCACGCCTAGATTCATGCAACTGTACACCGTGGGCAGCGTCGACGTGTTGTTTTTCCGCATGCTTTTGTGCGTGCGCAGCTCGCACAGTTTGATCGATTCGGGCCCAGTTCGCGAGGGCTTGGACGTCACCGGGGGTGGCGTTCGTCCGCTCGTCGTCTCGTGTCGCAAGTGCACCGCCGTCTCCTCGCTCGAGTTCGCCCCTGAGCTCGAGTGGTGGTTGTGATCGCCGCTAACGATGGCATCCTCAAACGTCGCACCTTTACCGTCCCAAATCCCGCGCGCGCGCGCCGGCTCCTCGTACCTGTACGCCGGCTCTGGACTCAACTCGCCCGCCGCGAATTTCGCCGCGAATCTCGCCCTCTTCTCCTCAAAGTCTCGCTTCTCCTCCATCTCGTGCGGCTCCATCCGTTCGCGTTCACCGTTATCGCACACGTTCAACGCCCGATGCGGTCGCTCGGCGTGATATCGCCGCATCGCTCGCTTCGCCGCGTCGTTCCCTCGCCGCCGCTTCCCGCGTCGGCGTTCGCCTTCGCGTTCGCGTCCCGCCGCCTCCTTCCCTCGCCGCGCCCCCTCGCCGCGCCTTCCCGTCGTCCGTCGACGCGCGTTCGCCTCCGCGCTTTCGCACCATCTCGTCGCCGATCCCGGGCCGTCGTCTTCGCGCGCGCGCTCCCACGCCATGTCGAGATTCGCGTCTCCGACGACCGACGCCCTCGACGTTCTCGGCGCTTCGCGCGCCGCGTCGACGCGCGTCGGCGCGCCGCGATCCGCGCGCGCGTCGTCGACGAGCGTTCGCGTCAGAGCGCGTCGGACGCCGCGCTCTGACGCGCTCTGACGCGCGCTGACGCCGACGAATGACGATTCGTCGACGCCGCGCCGCGCCGCGACGAGACGACCGAGACGCGACCGCGACGACGGACGAACGCCGAAACGAACGCGCGCGTCGCGGGCGACGACGCGATTCGGGGCGTCGGCGTGCGTCGGCGTGCGTGGTATCTCTCATGGCGTTCATGACGCGTTGAATACGTAAACGTCGTGACGGGTATAATTAGGGTTGAGACGGCATCACCGGACGGGACGCCAGGCTTTCTTTCCGACGCGACCGGCGCTCCGGCGCGTCGGCACTCGTCGACGCGATGGGCGGACGCGTGCGACGATCGAACGATCGCGCGCGCGCGAACGACGCGACGAGCGCGGACGAAGAGATGGGCGACGCGGACGCCGCGCGGGCGAACGCGAACGCGAACGCGAACGACGCGACGACGGCGCCGCGCGGTGAAGGTGCGGGGAAAAATCGCGCGATTCGTTCGATTGATTGTCGCGTCGCGTCGACGCGTCGTGCGTTGGCGAGTTCGATGAGACTGACGAGGGCGCGCGCGCGCGCGCGGACGCACAGACGATCAGTGCTGGATTTGCCTGGACGGGGACACCGCGGACAGAGAGGTGCGCGCGCGACGACGCGCGACGACGCGCGCGACTCGATCGCCAAGATAGGCTTTTCCCATACAAATGTGACTTTTTGGGCGAAAATATCTTTCGCGCGAGATCCCGCGTTTTTGGTGGCGTGTGTGTAAACAAACGGTCGGACCGGGACCGGGACCGGTTCGCGTCGGACGCGTCCGGAGCGCCCGGAGCGCGACACGGGGGGTGGGCCGGAGCGATGAGACTGACCGATGATCGCGCGTTCGCCTCGCGCAGTTGTATCATCCGTGCGCGTGTCCGCGATGGGCGCACGCCAAGTGCGTGGCGCGATGGCAGTTGCAGTGCTCGGGGAAGCCGGAGGAGGTGACGTGCAAATTTTGCGCGTCCAGACTGCCGGATTGGCGAGCGACGCTGTTCAAAGACGTAGTGCGCGCGAGTGACGACGCTGTGGTGCCGACGTCGACGAGTGGATCGAAGAAGAGAAACAGTATGGATGAACGTTTCCTACGCAGTTCCGCGGACGGAGACGACCAAGAAGCGGGGACGCCCGGCGACGAAGAGACGGACCACGAAGACGGACCGGGAGAAATCAAGGGCGATATCATCGTCAAGTTTAATAATATCTCGTTCCGATGCCAAGTTCGCACCGGACCGGATGGATTGGCGGATTTCATGCGGCAAATCAGAGATCGTTGCGGGATACCGGAGGAGAAGATGAAATCGCTCAACCTCACGTATCGGTGCAAGGATCCGAACAACGGGATGCCGATGACGTTGGAAGGGCTGAACGAGAGCGCTTTCGATGCCGCGGTTTTATGCTCGGCGGTTCAAGATAAGATCAAGCATCAAGCTCGCGTCGATTCGGCGGTAAAGTCTTCTCGAACTACCGAAATTACATCTAGATCCAATAGAAGGCGTTCCGGTGACCGCAACTCCTTCGAGGAAGGTCGCCGTGAACAAGTCTCAGCGTTTCGACGATTCGAATGAGGACCCGTAAGGAGCTTTCGTTGTCAACATCGTTCAAGACGAGTGGAATTTTTGTACACGACGCAGCGATACGAGCTGTTTTTTTGTATTAAGCGCAAACTTTTGTACCGCGTATGTGCGGCGGTCGTTCTGTAATAAACGATCGTGTAACATTATGAATAAAATACTACAACCATGCACGCAAAAAACACGCTCAATCAAATTCCTAAAACATTTCCGCCACCATGCTCGCCGCGTCGTTTTGCCCTTGGAATCCGCTGAGCTCGGCGAGCTTTTCGAGCGTCTGTTCGCCTTCTAGTTTCTTCCCATTGATCACCCACGTCGGGAACCCCTCCACTTTCGCCGCATCACACGCCGTAGCCACGGGCGTGCCTCGTTCCCACCCATCTGGGAAGCACTCCACGTACGGAATCTGCGCCCCAGCGCCGAACGTCTCCTTTTGTTCGATGCAGTGCGAGCACCAAAACGCGCCGTACATCTTCGCTCCGGTCTCTGCGAGATGTTTCGCGAGTGCGCGAGAGTATGCCGTAGACGTTTGCTCCAACTGCGCGGGCGCGTAGGCTAGTTTCAACCCTTGAGTGTTTTTTGCGTCCGGGCTCTCCGTGAGCACGATGCTCATCGTCAAAACCGTGACGACGTACAACGCGATGGCCGGCGGGAACGCGTTGGCGCTCTCTCTCGAACTCAGACCCGCGAAACCGACGCCAAAAAGCGTGAGCGACAGAGCGGCGGACGTCAAGCAGTACAAGCACTCCACACCACCGAGCTTGAAGGCTAAAACAAAAAGTAAATACGACGACACGCCGGCTAATCCCGTGGCGCCGAAGAAGAGTAACACGCGCGCCTTGCCGTAGGATGACTCCAAATCCTTATCGCGTCCGTCGTCGCCTTGCTTCACGAGCTCGTCTTGCATACCCGCCCCCCACCACGCCAGCGCGGCGACCAAACCGTACGCCACCGCCCCGAACGCGGACAGCGGAATCCCAAACAACTCGGCGTATCCGCTATTCAACGCCGTCTGACACCCGCCCACGGGACACGCCACTTCCCCCCCCGTGAGCTTTTGCACCGCCAAATACGTCGATTCTAACGCCCCGAATCCCGCTAACCCGGCCATCACGCGCAGAGGCGGACGCGGGAGCGGTCCGGGCGGCAGACTCGGAGCCGGTTTCGCCTTCGCCTTCGTCTCCGTCGCCGGCTCATCCGTCAGCGCCGGCGCGCTCGCGGGTTCACCGTTCTCCGCCTCGACGACGACCCGCGCGCGTCGTTCGCGCGCGTCGCGCGCGTCCCATCGTCTCGTTCGCGTCGTCGTCGTCGTCGTCGTCGTCGTCGTTCGTCGCGTCCATCGTCCTCGACGCACCGACGCGCGCGCACCGATCGTCCCCGTCGCCAACATCGCGCGCCGCCGTTCGCGTCCGCGCTCGCGTCGCGCGCGTCGAGCCCTCGACCGCGCCGCGCGCCGGCGTCACCGTCCTCGCGCGCGCGCGTCCGCGTCGTCGCCGCTCGCGCGCGCGTCGGATTTTGCGGATAACGCGTCGTCGAGTCGTCGATTCGTCGATTCGTCGATTCGCTCGACGCGGCACTCGCGCGCGCCGCGTCGCGCGCGACTCGCGTCGATGCGCGGCGCGGCTCGCGCGCGCGCGCGCGCGCGCCCCGCGCGCGCGTCCCCTCGCGCGCGTCGCGCGAGGGCGTCGACGACGCGCGCGATGGCGTCCCCGTTCGGCGACGCGGGCGCGGCGAAAACGAGCGTCGATCCGTTCGCGTCGTCGGCGTCGCGGTCGCGGACGTCCGAGGCGACGACGACGCGCGCGAAAAATGCCGTCGACGCGACGCCGCGGGCGCGCGCGCCCGCGTACAGAGCGTGGGACGACGTCGAGGTGTTTGAAGTGCCGGAGACGCTGCGGCGAGACGGCGCGGCGCGAAACGAACGCTTCGTCGAACACGTCTCGCTCGAGGGGTTGTTCGGCGCGACGTTCGCCGACGCGTTTCACGACGACGCATCGTTTCGCACGGACGTGCGACGCGCGATGCGGAAGGATTTGTTCGTGCCGGATGAAAATTTAAGCGCCGAGGCGAACGCGGCGATGTCGGCGCTCTCGAGCTCGGTGCACGTCAACTGGTTTGAATCTCGCACGGGGTACGCGGCGCTGAGCGCGCTGTTCGCGTCGCGCGGAATCGAAGACGTCACCGGTGAGCGCTTCATTCGCGCGCTCGGTGGGTTGTGCGGCGAGCCTTGTCACGGCACGCTCATCGACATCGCGAGCCCCGTCGGCGCGCGAAAGATTTCTCACTCCTGGCACCAAGACTCTGGATACGACCGCCTCACCGTCATGCTCGGTTTCCCCGCCGCCGCGCCGAGCGAATCCATGGGTTTACCCTCCGGCGTCGGCGTCTTCTCGCACGCCGTGAAGCTCTCGCACGCGTTGCGTCGTCCCTCCCCCCCCGGCGCCGTGCTTCAATGGGAAGACGTCGCCTCCGCGCGCGACGTCCGTCTCGACGCCCGTTTCGTCGCCCGTCCCGCGTTCGCTCGCCATCGCGAGATCATCGTCTATCGCGATTCATCCATCCTGCACTCCGCGCCCGACGTCGCTCATCGCGAGGCCGTGTGGCGTTTCATGTAATCAATCTCTCGAATCACTCGCTGCCACTTTCTGCGTCCAACTTTCGGGTCTGGGTCGACGCGACGACGACGACGACGTGGATTCGATCTCGAACCCGCCGTGCGTTTCCGCACTTCGCGCGCGGCGCCGATCCTCGACACCCGATGGTGAAGCTCTCGGTGCTGTGTCACCGCGCCGACGCGCACGACGACGCCGCTTTGTCGCTCGCGTGGTGCGTCGACGCCGCGTCGCCCGATCGCGTCGGCCTGCTCACGGGATCGCTCGACGAGCGCGTCAAGCGATGGATGCCCGGCGACGGCGAGGCGCGCCTGAGCGATTTAACGCGCGTCCACGCGTACACGGGACACACGCTGGGGGCGTGCGCGCTGGACGCGAACGCCGCGGGCGTGGTCGCGGCGTCGGCGCTGGACGGCGTCGTCCGCGCGTGGGACGCGGCGACGGGGGAGACGAGCGCGGCGGTGGAGAGCGCGCCGGGGGAATCGTGGGGGGTGAAATTCGACCCGACGCCGGGATCGACGCTGCTCGCGATCGGTGGAGGAACGTCGCAGAGCGTGCGCGTGCACGACGCGCGCGATGGGGAGAGGAAACAGACGCTGGAGCTGCCGGCGACGACGGCGGAGACGCCGAAAAACGGACGCTTCGCGCAGAGCGTGGCGTATTCGCCGGATGGGAAACGCATCGCGTGCGGGGCGATGGACGGTACCGTGGCGGTGTTCGACGTGGAAACGGGCAAGTGCGCGCACACGCTCGCCGGACACGTCGCGCCCGTGCGCGACGTCACGTTTTCTCCGGACGGGAAGACGTTGTACACGGCGAGCGACGACGGGTACGCGCACGTCTACGACGCCCATAATAAATCATTGATCGAGTCCCTGAGCGGGCACAAGAGCTGGGTGCTGTCTCTCACCGCCTCTCCCGACGGCACCGCCCTCGTCACCGGCTCCTCCGACGCCACGATCAAGCTTTGGGATTTAAAAACGCGCTCGTGCGCGCAAACCATGACGGATCACTCCGACGCCGTGTGGTGCGTTCGATTTTCCCCCGACGGCGCCGCGCTCGCCGCCGCCTCCGCCGATCGCTCGGTCTCGCTGTTCAATTTCGCGTGAGCGCGCGCCGCGCCGCGCGCCGCGTAGAACGTACGTTTGTGCGATAATAAAACTAGCTCGTAGGTCGACGGCGCCGCCCGGTTTCTTTCTTCTCGCGCTTTTCTCGGTTCATGACTCGTCCCGACCCCCCTCGACGACGGCCGGTCCTTCGAGAAGGCCGCGACGTCACCGCGGGGCATCGCGTCGCCATTCCGAGTCGCGCGCGTCGTCGACGACGCGTGTGCGCGCGCTCGCTCGCTCGAAGTGCGCTCGAGGTGCGCGCGCGCATCGCTCGCCGCGTCCCGAGCGCGTCGTCGTCGCGCGCGCGCGTCGCGACGCCGCGACGCGCGCGCCGCGTCGCACCGCCGCCTTTCGCGACTGGATAAAGCGACGACGACCGACGGATCGACTGACGAACGACCGGGACTCGCAGGCGGACGACGGACGAAGATGTCGCAGTATGCGATGTGCCAGATGTGCCAGACGACGAGCGCGAGCGCGAGCGCGAGCGCGAGGCTGAGCTCGCGAAGGACGACGGCGGCGCTTCGGGACGGGACGGCGACGTCTCGACGACGAACGCGCGTGGTGACGATGGCGGGGCGGGATTACTACGACGTCTTGGGCGTGTCGCGATCCGCGGATGGAAAAGAGTTGAAGCGAGCGTACAGACAGCTGGCGCGAAAGTTTCACCCGGACGTGAACAAGGAGCCGGACGCGGAGCAAAAGTTTAAGGAAATTTCCAACGCGTACGAGGTGCTAAGCGACGACCAGAAGAAGGCTATATACGATCGATTCGGGGAAGACGGGTTGAAGGGCGGCATGGGCGGCATGGGTGGAATGGGCGGCATGGGCGGCGACCCGTTCAGCAATCCGTTTGATTTGTTCGAATCCTTCTTCGGCGGCGGCATGGGCGGCGGCATGGGCGGCATGGGCGGCATGGGTGGACAGCGCCAAGCGCGTAACCGTCCAACGCAGGGCGATGACGAGAGATACGATCTTGAAATCGACTTCCTTGAGGCCGTTTTCGGGGTCGAGAAAGAGCTCGACACCATGCGCCTTGAAAATTGCGACAAGTGTTCCGGGAGCGGCGTCAAGGCTGGCACCAAGCCTGTGACGTGCGGGACGTGCGGCGGGCAAGGCCAAGTCGTCGCCACCGTGCGCACGCCGCTCGGTAACTTCCAGCAAGTCACTGGATGCCAAGCGTGCGGTGGGACCGGTCAGTCGTCGACACCGTGCCCCGCGTGCTCTGGAGACGGCCGCGTGCGACGCAGCAAGAAGATTCAACTTCGCGTACCGCCGGGTGTGGACAAGGGCTCGCGCTTGCGCGTTCGAGGCGAGGGTAACGCCGGCCGGCGCGGTGGACCGCCGGGTGATCTGTACGTGTTTATCAACGTGCGCGATGATCCGGAGTTGAAGCGTTTCGAAAACGTCAACATTAGCTCCACGGCGACCATTCCGTACACCAAGGCGATTCTCGGGTGCACCGTCAAGGTGCGCACCGTGGACGGGCCGGTGGATCTCAAGATCCCTCCTGGCGTGCAACCGGGAAGCACGCTTCTCATGGCGAAGCGAGGCGTCCCGAGACTCGGCAACGATTCCATTCGCGGCGATCATTACGTCACCGTGAAGGTCACCATCCCCGCCAAGCTCGGCGACGACGAACGCGCGTTGGTCGAACAGCTCGACGCCAAGCAAAAGTAAGCCGCGTCGTCGTCGTCGTCGTCGTCGTCGTCGTCGTCGTCGTCGTCGGCATCATCGCGGCAAAAATAAGATTAGCGTTTATATCGGCAAGATCTCTTTCCTTCTTTCCTCTTACAAATACACCTCGTCCCTCTAACGCAATCGGATCTATCCGCTCGCTCGCCGCCGCGCTCACGCCGAGCCCCACGCGAGGCGAACTCGACGCGCGATCGCGAGCGCCAGCGCCAGCACCACGCTCGCGCACGCGTACGCGCGCGCGACATCTCCCATCGTCCGTCGTTTCGTCGTCCCTCGCGTCGTCGTCGTCGTCGTCGTCGTCGTCGTCGCGCGCGTCGTCGCGCCGTCCTCGACGCCGTCCCCATCTTTCCCATCTTTCGCGCCCTCGCGCGTCTCCCGTCGCTTGCGGCGCCGCCGCGGGAGCTCCGACCCCGCGAGTCCGATTCCCACCGCCTCGCCGTCCTCGATCTCGGTCAATCGCGCCATGGCGACGGACGTCGGCGCGCGCCGCGGTGTCCCGACACTTCGCGTCGCGTCGACGACGACGACGACGACGATGGCGACGCGCGTCCTCGGCGTCGTCCGTCGCGCGGCGCGCGCGATGTCGAGCGCGATGCGTCGACGCGAACCGCGCGCGCGCGCGACGGTGACGACGCGCGCGTGGACGACGACGCTCGAGCGCGCGAACGTTCGAGCGCGCGCGTGGACGACGCCGGCGCGGAGGACGTACGCGCGCGAGCGCGGACGCGCGAGCGAGGGAGGGAAAAATCGACCGCGCGCGAACGATGAGGTGGGTCGAGGGCGCGGACGGCGAGGCGAGGCGAGGCGAGGCGAGGCGAGGCGACGCGACGGGCGAGCGCGCGGGACGCGCGGGACTGACGACGAGACGGGCGCGCGAACGAACGATAGATTAAAGCGAAAGTCGTTCGATTGGTGCGAGATGGGGAAGAGGGGGCGTCGGCGCACGAGGTGATGGCGCTGGAAGAGGCGATGGCGGCGGCGAAAGCGGCGGGAATGGATTTGGTTGAGGTGAACGGAAACGCGTCGCCGCCGGTGTGTCGAATATTGGATTACGAACGAGTGCGGTACGACATCAGGAAGCGGGCGAAAGAGCAGAAAAAGGCGGTCAGCGCGGCGCAAAAGCGGGACGTGATAAAGGAGTTGCGATTGACGGCGAAAATCGACGTGCACGATTTGAATGTGAAGATAAATGGCGCAAAAAAGTTTCTCGACGCGGGAAATCGAGTGACGTTTCGAATCATGTTTAAGAACTCGGACGGAATAGCGCAGGACAAGCGCGCGACGCGCGGCGCAGAGATCATGGATAACATCATATCGATGCTTGAGGACGTTGAGGTCGTTCTCAAACCGAAAATGGTGGGTGCAAATCACATGACGTGTTCTCTTAAACGACCGACGAAGAAGTGAGAATGTTGTGTTGCGGCTTGCTCGCTCGCGAGTTGTAGTATTACAGTATATTAAGTAGAGATGAGAAATCACCGCGGCTGCGAACGATCTTTCTTCTTGCGCCAGATTGCAAAGTCTTGTCCAGAAAGCACGCAATCCCACGCGTCGTCTGCATGAAAATGACCAGGTCCAATTTTCATCAAAAGTCGGTCATCGATGACGGCGGCGTACACGCTCTGCTCGCACTTGACGATTTTCACTTCGCTCCGGCAGTGAATACCGGACTGTTTGCGAATACGAATCATGTCTTCGATGGGTTTGTGCAAATGTCCCCAGTTGTTGTCAAAGATGTGATCCCAGAAGATTGTCGGCGTGCCCGGGTGGGTCAGGATGTACGCGTATCCTTGAAGCTCTTTGTCGCGAGGAAACCGCCAGTGGCCTTGCGTCGATCCAGTGTCGTGATTTTCTATGAAAGTCACCGCTCGACTAGGCCACCAACCCATGACACCCGGAGGCTTGCCTGCTTTATCCGATAAGCGCCAATACTCTTGGCGTTCAAATACGGCGTGCAGGATGCCCTTGGTGGTAACGTCGAACGCGCCGGCGTTTCCGCCGGCGGCGTTGAGCCAGTTCACGATCCGTTGTCGATGACCATCTTGGTTGTAATCCAGAGCATCCATGTTATAGGCCAACGAATCCCAGTACTCACCGACCGCGAACTGCGGATTCGTCGCCTCCATGTAATCCTTCACGTGACCACCCCAGAAACCTCTCACGTAATCGAGTCGCCAACCGTCGTAGCCGACTTCTCGCATGAGCCAGCTCATCCAATCTTCGAGATCAGCCTTGACGAAAGCTTGATTATGGTCGATATTAGGAGCTGCATGGAACATTTCACCATCGGCTTTGTTTCCTCGGCCATGAAAATTGGGATCGTCTGCCACGATGGCTGTCGCGTCCCACGGTAACTTGCCTCCAAACTTGTTGTACGTGCCGGGTACGTCGCCTATGAAATGGGCGCATCGATGGTTAAGCACGGCATCACCGAGCGCCATCACACCATTATCGTGCAAAGCCTTGATGGCGCCCTTTAATTCTTCCTTTGTGCCGTATCGAGAGTCCAAGTTATAATAATCCAGAGGCATGTAACCTTGCTCGCTGACGCTCGATGTCGGCGGAGGCAACCAAACCACCGTGAATCCTAGTTCCGCAATGGTGGGTGCAAGTCGCTCGACGGCTTGGTACCATGGAGCCTTCCAAGACTCCCAGTTGAAGCCTTGAAGCAAAACTTCCCGACCGTTACCGACGGCTGATTTCTGAGGCTTTTGAATTCGCTCCGCCGGAGCAAAGTCGTCTTCGCTCAGTGGTGGAGTCGCCACCTCGTACTCGACTTGCATATTCATATCAAGCTCCTTCTCTTCGACTTCATCCATGGAGTCGAGATGCAACTCCGCCGCACGAAACGCAGCGGCTGTGGCGACGTCTATCGCTTCCTTAGTCCGCTCACCAGTGAGATCGAGCGTGGTGCTTGCGTACGCCGGCTCGGGCATGGGAATGACAAAATCGTCGCCATTGCGATCAAGCCACCGTCCTTCTCCACCATTTTCTTTGAGAACAAACCGCATCGCAGTGGGTGCGTTTCCGAGCTGAAGCTCCGCATAACTCATCTGAATCCGATCGGACAGCGGGTTCTCGCATTTCTTCATGGGAGTCTCGCACGCTTTGCCCGTGTCCCCGACCACTGAACCTTCTGGGCGCCATTGTTCCGGAGGCAACGTCCAAACATCCGCACGCGCGCCGCGAGGAACAATACCCCAATGCAAAACAATATTCCACGGAAGTTCAGCTTCTACACGCACCAAGACTCCACCACCCTCGACGTTCTTTTCCACTACGGCGCCAACTCTATAACTCACTTCTTTCTCGCGAATCAACTTTTCTTCAATGGTGTTCGTAGTGAGCCAAGGACCCTCCACCAACTTCACCGGCAGCGGTTCATCTATCGACTTAGTGATAGTGCGGGACTTTGTTACCATCCTCTTCACCTTTCGCATCCCAGTTTTGAGCGTCTTCGGCTTTTCCATGGGAGCCGCTTTGGCCAGTTCAAGTTCCGGTTCAGAGTCCTCATCCTCAGGCGGTCCTTCATCTCGCGCGGCGATTGGCTTGATAGATGTCAAACCGTTCGAACCAGCGCCAAAAAGTGACTCAACTAAGGCGTTAATATTCTCATCTTTCGTGTCGAACGGCTTGGGGTCCACAGGCGGGGTTAGAAGACGTTTCCACGCGTTTGCCGGCTCGGAGATTTCTGACGACGCTGCTGAGACGACTTCCTCCTTGACGGGAGAGCTCGCGCGCGCGTTCAAATCGATGTTCACTTCGACCACTGATGAAAGTGAGGCGAGAGATTCGTCCAACTCTTGCTCCTCTTGTTCCTCTTCGTATTCGTATTCTTCGTCCTCTTCAATCTCTTCCTCATAATCTTCCAGCATAGTAATCGTACGCGTCACTAACTCAGGTTCCGGCGGCTGTGGTATCGGCACGTGCCAATCTCTTCCGTTCGTGTTATGAATCCAGCGATCTTTCTTTGGTTCTTTGAACAGGAAGTTGATTGCGTAAAAGCCGTCCGCTACGTCACCTTCGATCGTAGCCGTGAGCGTGGGGCTCAAGCGTGACGACGTCGGCGTCATGCGCGTTTGACATACCCCCGTGGTTTCAATCGTAAACGGCGGTCTAATTTTTACTGGAGGTGTCTCCATGTTATCCCACGTTTCCTTACTAGTCGCCACGCCCCAATGCATGCGCAAATCTTGCCCTTCGGCGTCCATGTCCGTTTCCACGGTGACCTTGTACTTAACACCATTCGTCTCGACCCGAACTTTCACAGAGGCTTCCACGCGCTCGCGCGCCTTGACGACGAAACTTTTCGTGTAAAACTCATCCTTGGCGAATTCAGCGGCGGCTTCGAGTTCAATCGTCGCCCCTCCCGCTTCTCCTCCGCTCATCGCTCGCGTCGTCGTCGTGGTCCCTCGCGGCATCTGTAAACTCTTTGTCCTCTTCGACTCCCCGAGCTCGAGTCTATCGTCACCGTCCCGTTCACCGACCGTCACCGATCGCGCGCGCGCAAACGTTCGACACCTCGCCCGCGTCGTCGTCGCGCATCGCGCGCCGCGTCGTCCATCTCTCTCCGCCTTCGCCTTCGCCTTCGCCTTCGTCCCGCCGCGTCCCCGCGCGTCGCGCGTCGTTCCCGCGACGTTCGCGCGCATCGACTCCATCGCGCGCGAAACACCCGCGCTTTCGTCGACGCTCGCGCGTCCGTCGCGCGCTCGTCGCGACGCGCGCCGAACCGAACGCGCGCGTCGTTCGATCGGTCGTCGTTCGCGCCAACGCTGTCACGATCGGCGTCGCGTCGTCGCGCGCGCGCTGCGGTGCGGTGCGGTGTCGCTCGCGACGACGCGCGCGCGCGACGATCGTCGTTCGTCGCGCGCGCTCGCGTGCGGCTCGGGCGTTCGACGCCGCGCGGCGCGAGGGCCAAGATGTGCCGAGGCGCCGGGGCGGTCGCCGCGCGCGCGTGTTTGAAATGGAGCGCGGGTCGGAGGTCGTGAGCGGTGTTGCGTGTTTACAAGCGAGCAGAAGCGTGATTAGTTTAAATAGTCGGGAAATCGAAGAGAATGTCTTCGTCGTTGACGTCGGCGTGGACGTTCGCTTTGATGGGCTCGTCGTCGAAAGACATGCGCGCGGTGGCGACGGAGACGGGGTGTTCGAAACCGGCGGACGCGTCGCGAGAGGGCGATTGTCGGACGCCGCCGGCCCGGTTTTGACTGACGTAAAGCTGTAAATCGCGGGATAGCTCTTGGTGCTTTTTCTGGAGGTCGTGGATCTCGGCCTCGAGGGCAACTTGCTCGCGGAGGTAGTCGCCCTGACTTGCGCCCAGAGCCTGGACCATGGAGACGTTGCACAGACGAAGCTTGACGTTTGCGTCGTGGAGATGCGCCACGGTGTGCGAGATTGCTTTTCGTAAAGACGCGAGCTTGGACGTATCCGGTAAGCACGCGGACTGCTGCGTCATTTGATCGTCGTAACGGGCGAGTCGCTGATTCTGAAGCATCTCCAACCGCAACTGTTCGTTGGCGAGGTGCAGCGAGTTGCCCCAAGCCATGTCCGTGCTACTGTGCGCTCTCGCCCCGTTCTGGTGCTGCATGAATTGCGAGATGAAGTTGTCCGGATCGGTTTCATCGAATACACGTCTGAAGCCGTTTTCTTGTCGTTCCGCTTCTGTGAGTTTTCTTCTACCACTCGCCTTCGACGCCGGTTTCTGCTCCGCCGACTCGATGGGCTTCCTCTTCATCACCGTACCTTTCACCGACATGGGCTTCAACTTGCTCACTCGCTCTCGGATCTGTGTTTGACGCTCACGCGATTGATTTTCCAGGCGCAGCAAACACGATTTTGGCGCCGTTTCAGTGCCGCACTTGCCCTTCTTACTGCGCTTGCAGACGTCGCATTTGAACGATGCCACGCGGCTGCGGCCAACCCTGGCGGACGTCACCGCGCCGCTCGGAGGACGCGTGGCGGTTTTCGGGCCAGCGTTTTTGAAGTCATTGAGACTTTTCATCCCAGGTGGTGCGTCGCACGAGTCGTCGTCCGATGCGTCGCTAAACTTGTTCAATCCTTGCGCCCGCCAAGTCGTGGTGAACATCAGCTCGGCTAAATCACACAGCTTTCTCATTCTGCTAGACGACGGGTAACAGGACCGACAGTTGGACCAAATCGAATTGCACGCTTTCCAAACCTCTCGAGACGACGCAAAGGCGTTCATTCTAAGTTTGTTCAGCACGATCGTCAGACCCATGGGCTCTTCCACCACGGACCCGTAATTCGCGCGCTCCACCGTCTGCGGATCGATGGGATCCCGGAAGTTCAACGCCTCGGGTTGATTTATGAAGTTTTCGAGTAAATGCTTGCATTTCTCCAGCTCCAATTGATTTTGAACGCGCTCATTCGCGAGCGCAACATCTGATCTAGGGAATAAATCCTTATCTTCCCGTCCTAACCCAACCTGCGTCGTGTTCGCGCCATCCGATCCCGCGCTCGTCGCAGCCATGGAATCGAGCGAAAGCACGCTCGCAGATTTCGGCATCTCGAGCGCCTCCCGCGATATTCCCACGCTCGGAATGCACACTAACCCCCCAAGCTCGCCGATTCCTCTCGAGGTCCATTTATTGTCGAAATACGCGCGAACGACCCGAACGGCGTCTAGCCTCGACGTCGCTCCCTCCCTCGTCCACTTGTCTTCTAAAAACGCCCACGTGCGCTCCACGTCCACTTTGTAATCATCCGTCGTGTCGTACTTCCTATCGTACGCCCGCTTGATCACCCACTCCAATCGTCCGCTCGGTCCATCGCCGTGCTCTCGTTCGATCTCCTCCGCTCGAACCGATCGCACCGCGAGCGCCCTCGAGTCCTCCCGGTCCTCGCTCGATTTCCCGCTCGTCGACGTCGGTTCGCTCGATCGCTCGAACGCCTCTCGCGCTCGCGCGTGTCTCAGCGCATCAAGCGTACACTACGATAAAATCGCGCGTCACGCGCGCGCGCGTCGTCAGTCACGTCGTCCCGATCGTTTCCTTCCCTCTTCCTCCGCTCGGCGTCGAGATATTTCCTTCTATCCACAACCGCCTCGGCGTTTGAACCATCGTCCCGTCCTTCGCCGTCGTCCGCGCGTCCTCGCCGACCCTCTCTCTCGCTCGCGCGCGTCGCGCGACCTCCCCGCGCGTCGTCCATCGCGCGCCGTTCGCCCGCCTTCGCCTCGCGCGCGCGCCTCGGCTCGATAATCCATCGCCCCGCGTTCGATCGATCGTCCCTCGCGTCGTCGTCGTCGTCGTCGTCGTCGTCGTCGTCGTCGTTCGCGCGCGTCGCGGCGCCTCGCGCGCGCGCCGCGACGCGCCGCGCGATCGTCGCGCCGAAAGTCGCACCTCTATCGCCAGGCGTATCGCGCCCCCGCGCGCGAGCGCGTCGCCGTCCGCGCGCATCGCTGTGCGGTGCCGCGCGACGCGGCCGACGCCCTCGCGGGTTCCGCGCGAACACACGGGCGCGAGACGGCGCAGAGTACGCGTCGTCGATCGGGTCGAGTGTTTATGCACACGGGGATTCGTTCGTATTGTAGTTAGGGTCGTTAGGGTTTATGAAAAGGCCGCGACGCGCCGGCGACCGCGCCGGGACGCGCGCGCGCGGCGTCGCACGCCGACGCGCGCGGCGCTCGAGCGCCGTCTTCGCGTCCGTCTCGCGCGATGCGCGTCGCGTCGACGCGCGCGCGCGCGGGCGTCGCGGCGCCGCGAACGCGCGACGCGCGAGACCGCGGACGCCGCCGGGACGCGACCGCGCGCGCGCGACGCGGGATGCTGGGCGACGCGATGCGCGAGCGCGACGACGCGAGCGAGGAGAGAACGGGGAAACAACGCGGCGCGTCGGGGTGCGCGTGCGGGAAAGACGCGAGCGTGGCGTACGAGGCGTGCTGCGGGCGGGCGCACGGGGACGCGAACGCGGCGGCGGCGCTCGCCGCCGAGGACGTGATGCGCGCGAGATTCACGGCGTACGTCGTCGGCGACGCGCAATATATAGTGAGCTCGACGCACGAAGAGTCCAAAGATCGCGCGCGGGAGTCCCTGCTGAGGGACGCGGAGAACACGATCAAGCGAATACGATTCCACTCGTTTCGAGCGAAGCGGTCCAGCGAGAAAGACGGCGAGGCGTACGTGACGTACGAGGCGGATTACACCCAAGGAAAGGGAAGGGGAAAGATGAAAACGTTAGCCGAACGCGCGCGCTTGCGAAGAGACGCGGAGACCGGAGGGTGGAAATTTGTGGACGCCGTGGCGTTGGGCGCGAACGCGTCGCTCGACGACGCGGGCGACGCCGCCGCGCCGGGCGCGCCCGATCCCAGCCGCCGACCGATGTGACGACGCGACGACGGACGCGTCTTCCGCTTGTGATGTAATGCACTCGATATTTGGTGCGCCCGCGCGATCCGCGACGCACCTCGAAACGTCTCCGCAGACGCCCGCGGCGCCGCACTTCGCGACGCGCTCGCGTCGATCGGTCCATCATGTCCACGCCATCGCTCCGTCGCGCCTCCGCCGCGGTCGCGCGCGCGGCGTCGTCGGCGCTCGCGACGACGCGCGTGTCGTCGTCGCCCGCGATCTCGATCGCGCGCCGGGCGTTCGTCACCGCGCCGCGTCGCGACGATTTCTTTGACGCCGCCGTGAAATCGTCGTCGACGACGACGTCGTTCGCGGCGTCTCTCTCGCTCTCGCGCGCGTACGCGAGCAAGGGAAAGAAAGCGTCCAAGTCCAAGTCGTCGCAGGGCAAACGGACGAAAGGCAAGGGCATGGGCGCGCTCCCGATCAGCGCCAAGGCTGAGCACACGACCAAGGGCAATAAAAACACGTACCTCGAGGCGCTGACGAAGCTGGACGCGACGGAAATCGAGGAAAACCTGACGCCCGAGGAGCTCGCGGAGTACGAAGCGCGAGCGAAGGCGTACTCTCGAGAGAAGATGCGGGCAGAGCGCGCGTTTGCCGCAGATATTAACGAAAAGATTAGGATTAAAAAGGCGGCGATTGCGGCGTTGCCCGCGGGGGCGACGCGAGACGCGGCGATGGTGGAGGATGAAGATTTGTTTCCGTTGAAGCGTAAACTGCCCATGTACACGCCCGCGATTCCTGGGTTCTACGAGGATAAACAGAGGTTAGCCGAAGAGGCGGTGAGCGGTGGGGCGGCTTTGAAAAAGTAGAAGCGAAAACGCGAGAACGTTGCGATGAAGAATATTACTCATAGATTAGATTTCAACTTGCAGATCGGCGACAATACTAACGAGCACCAGCTTCCATCGCCGTAGTCTCCTATTCTCGTTTTCGTGTTTGTGCTATAATTGAATTCAGACGTTCTCGCGAACATCTAAATGTTCTCGCGAAGGACCTTGACGACGGACTTGAACGCGAACCACTCTGGAATGTCCTCGCCGCCTCTCAACATTTGGCGGAACTTGGTGCCGCTGAGCTTCTTGATGTTGAGACCCTTCTCCTTGGCGACATCGGCGGTGACGTAGCCTTCTTCTTCGGTGTACACGACGTTCAAGCTCGGGACGGTTTTCATGCCGAGCTCAGCCGCGTTCGCCTTGGCCAAGTCTTGGGCGTCGTACGCGCCGTAAAAGTCTTCTCCGTCGAGGGAAGACTTGGAACCAGCCATATCGCGACCGATGATGAAGTGCGTGCAGCCGTAGTTCTTACGAATGATCATGTGCTGAATAGCTTCGCGCGGACCCGCCATGTGCATGGAGTACGGGAGGTAGGCCCAGCGAATTTGCGGGTTCTTCACCTCTTCCGCGAGGACGACGTACGTCTTGTATCGCACCAAGCCCGAGATGTCGTCGTCTTGGGTCGGACCCATGGTCGGGTGAACGAGGCACACGGCGTCCTTACCGACGTTTTCCGCGTGCAAAGCGCGAGTGAAGAGCTCGTAGTGCGCGCGGTGCACCGGGTTGCGGCACTGGAACGCCACGACATCCTTACCCGCGGGCAACCCCGCGCGCACCTCGGCGGGCGTCGGGCACGGAAATGGTCGCTGCGGAATGTTCAAACCCTCAATCTTACCACCGATGTAATACTTGCGACGCTCCATGGAGATCATCGCCACGCCGGGATGCTCGATGGAGCTCGTCCCGTAGCACATCTTCGCCTCTTTCGGCTTATTCGGCTTCCACTTCGACTCCACCGTCAGCACGCCGACGTCCTTGCCCTGATACTTGAGCAACACTCTGTCGCCCGCCTTGGTGTCCTCGCAATTCGTGTCCAACACGATCGGCAGCCCGAACAACAGCTCGCTCCCCTTCAACCGCATCGTCTCCACGCAGTGTTCGTACTCGTCCTCGTTCATGAACCCTCGCAGCGGCGAGAACCCCCCCACGCTCAGCAGCTCGACGTCGCACGCGTTTCGATCCGACAGCTCGAGCGCCCGCGTGCACGACGCGATCGCCCTCGCCTTCGCCCCGTCGTCCTCGAGCATCAGATTCACCAGCGCGCCGCCGTGCGGCGCGATCAACCCTTCGCTCTGCGACGCGAACGTCCGCTCGCGCGCCGTCATCGCGCGTCGCGCCGTCGCCGTCGCCGTCGCCGTCGCCGTCGCCGTCGCGGTCGAACCCTGAAGCGTCGTCGCCGCCGTCGCGAGCGCGTCGCGCGGCGCCCCCGGCGCGGGCCGCGTCACCGCGCATCGCGCGCGACGCAGCGCATCGCGCGCGAGTCTCGCGCGCATCGCCATCGTCCGTCGTCGCGCCGTCGTCGTGTGTCGCGCCGCGCGCGCGGCGGCGATCGATCGCGTCCCGCGGCGCGTCGCCGTTCGAGTGTTTCTATTCAGAGATCTACCTACCCGGAATACGTAATGCTCGATCGTACTGTGGAGCCCGAAATACTGAGTAACCCTTCGAAGTCTTTCGGGCGCCCCGACGACGCCGACGCGACGACAGACGCCTCGGTGGACGGAGGACGTCGCGACGGCGCCGAATGGAAATGGTAGAGCGACGACCGATCCTAAACCCTAAACACCCGGGCGTGGAAAAAGCCCCGCCGACGCGACGCGTGCCGACGCCACACGACGACGCGACGAACGGCGCGATGCGACGACACGCGACGCGCGCGATGCGAGCGCTCACGCGGTACGACGACGACGACGACGAACGCGAACGATGCTCGCGAGCGCGACGAACGAACGAACGAACGAACGAACGAACGAACGAACGAACGAATGAATGAATGAATGAGTGAATGAAACAATCGAAGCTTCGATCGTGGCGGCGGACGGGCGAACGAACGAAGGACGAACGGACGATTGACGAAAGACGCGAACGACGACGCGCGACGCGAAAATAGGATGGAAACGGTGACGACGGCGAACGGACTCGAGGGCGCGGAACGCGCGATCGGGCGAAGGACGACGGCGCGGACGATCGGGCGAGGCGCGACGCGCGGGTACGCGAAGGATTTGCGATTCGGCGTGGAGGCGAGGGCGTTGATGCTGCAGGGGTGCGATAAACTCGCGGACGCGGTGCAGGTGACGCTTGGACCGAAAGGGAGGAACGTGGTGATCGAACAGCAGTACGGACCGCCGAAAATCACGAAGGACGGGGTGACGGTGGCGAAGAATATTGAATTCAAGGATCGAATGATGAACCTGGGGGCGAACCTGGTGAAACAGGTGAGCGTGAGCACGAATGACGTCGCGGGGGACGGGACGACGACGGCGACGGTGTTGGCGAGAGCCATCTTTAGCGAAGGATGCAAGAGCGTGGCGGCGGGGATGAATCCCATGGATCTCAGACGAGGCATCAACGCCGCGGTGGAGCACGTGGTGGCCGAGTTGAAGAAGAACCGAAAGATGATTTCGACGACGGAAGAAATCGCGCAAGTCGGCACGATTTCTGCCAACGGTGAACGAGAAATCGGTGATTTGATCGCGCGCGCGATGGAAAAAGTGGGCAAGGAAGGCGTGATTACGGTGGCGGTGCGTGACGCGCGCGAGCGATTCGACGACTCGACGACGACGCGTTTTTCTCAACGTTTTCGTCGCGTTTGCGCGTCCGTCTTCGAGAGTGATGATAACAAATCGAGCTTAAAGCCTGTGAGACATTCGTGTCATACACTTTGCGCTGCTGTGGGCATTATGTCATAGTTACACTGACTCGAGAGACGACGCGGACGCGAGACGAAAACCAAAACCAACCAACCGACTGCTAGGTAGTCGTCGACGACCGACGAACACGACACTGACCGCACGCACGCGCGTACGTTTTATTCACTCGCACAGGATGGTAAGACGCTCGAAAACGAATTAGAAGTCGTCGAAGGGATGAAGTTTGACCGCGGTTACATTTCACCGTACTTTGTGACCAACCCGAAGACGCAAAAGTGCGAGCTCGAAAACGCGTACATTCTCATCGTCGAGAAGAAGATCTCGGGTCTCACCCCGCTCTTGCCCGTGCTCGAGAGTGTGTTAAAGACGCAACGTCCTCTGCTCATCATCGCTGAAGACGTCGAATCCGAGGCGTTGGCGACTTTGATCGTGAACAAGCTTCGCGGTGGCGTGAAGATTTGCGCCGTGAAGGCACCCGGCTTCGGTGACAATCGCCGATCGAACTTGCAAGACATCGCCATCTTGACTGGTGGCACCGTCGTCAGTGAAGATCTCGGCCATAAGCTCGAAAATGTCGAACTCGACATGTTGGGCTCCGCCAAGAAGGTGACGGTGAGCAAGGACGACACCATCATGTTGGACGGCGCCGGGGAATCGAGCGCCATCGAAGAGCGATGCGAACAGCTCAAGGAAGCCATGGCCGAGACAACGAGCGATTACGATCGCGAAAAGATGCAAGAACGACTCGCTAAACTGAGTGGTGGTGTCGCCGTGCTCAAGGTTGGTGGTGCTTCCGAGGTTGAGGTGGGCGAAAAGAAGGATCGCGTCGTCGACGCGCTCAACGCCACCAAGGCTGCCGTCGACGAGGGCATCGTTCCGGGTGGGGGGTCCGCGCTCTTGCACGCGAGCAAAACTTTACAAGCGCTCGAAGATTCGTTGGAGGTTTTCGATCAAAAAATTGGCGTCCAAATCATTCGCGAAGCAATCAAGCGCCCTCTTCGTACCATCGCTCAAAACGCCGGCGTCGAAGGCTCCGTAGTCGTCGAAAAGGTCTTGGCGCAGACGGACATTGGCGTGGGTTACAATGCGGCGACGGACGAATACACTGACATGGTTAAGGCCGGCGTGCTTGATCCGCTTAAGGTTGTCCGCACGGCGCTCACCGACGCGGCGTCGGTGGCGTCGCTCATGATGACGTCCGAGTGCATGATCACCGACATCAAGGAAGACAAACCAGCCTTTTTGCCCGGCGATTCCGGCATGGGCGG
>JACLAB010016680.1_pt1 | contig 36593 bp, 24 predicted proteins | sample 8027921 | NCBI WGS metagenome assembly JACLAB01 (sample SAMN15725117, study PRJNA655200) | protist metagenome | isolation source: fluorescence activated cell sorting (FACS) single amplified genomes of... | place: USA: West Boothbay Harbor, Gulf of Maine | collected 2000-07-19 | reverse complement strand
CATCATCGCACAAGCCGCGGGCGCCGGTGGTGGTTGGGGATGTAACGAGGACTACAACGACGACGAGGAAGAAGACGACGAGGAAGAAGATGGAGACGCCAAGCGAAGCTTGACACCGACGACGGCGAAGATGCGAGGCGGGGACGCGCTCAGAGTTTCTGAAAAGGAATGGATGGTACTCGACGCAGATTCTGTGAGAGAAACCGTCATTCCAGGGTTGAACAAGCGCGGGTATCGCGAAGGGAAGTTATGGCAGCAATTAGAAAAACGTTTTGGTGCCAAGAAGGAAGGCGCGGAGGATGAACGAAAGGAAGAAAAAGAGGAAGAAGAAGAGAAGGAAATCACGGCTTGGGACGTTACCGAAGAACACGAGTTAATTGCCTCGAAGGTGGATAAGAAATCGTTACTGAAGTGCACGAAAGAGTCGGCAAAGTCTTTATTCCTCGACATTCTTAACGATCTCCCCGAGATGGCCTACGACGCGTACGATGATCCGAGTCGTAACAGCGTCGTCGATACTCGAACGAACGCTATACGCGCTCTGGCCACGCAGCCGGGATCATCAGAAAACGATGCGATTCCACTAGCGACAGCTACGCTCGCGTTAGAATTAGCCATATCTCCTTCCTGGTTGCACGAATCGTGGGGCCGCTTCACGCGTTTCTCCCCTGTCCTCCGCGACGCGTCTTTCCCGTCCATTTGGTTCCGGCTTAAAATTTTGAAGAAAGCTATCAAATGGAACATGGCCAAGCGCGGCGGTCGCGCCGGTGGCCGATTCCGTCCGGAAGATTTTACCGCGGTTCCTGATCAACGCGGTGCGAGAACGAAAACCAAGCCCAATTATAAAGTCGACAGTTCTAGCGACGACGACGACGCGTTCCACATAAAAGAAGGATCGAAGAGAGTCGTTGGCGGAGAAGTTATTCCGGCGAAAAAACGAAGGGTCTTCATTGAAGACACAGGGTAATAAAATATACGCCGAGAAAGAGAGAGAAGAAGAGAGAGAAAAATACAAAAACGCACGTACGTAGTAGCCATTAATAATAATTGTATATCAATTTCGGTCAATTTTAAAACAAAGCAGAGCCTTTAAACAATTCGACCAAGAACAGCGCGGTGCATCCGACCATCGCCGCTCTTCCGTTCAACTCCTCGACCTCCGCGGTGAACACCGGTTGCACAAACTCTGGAATCGGCGACCCTTTAAACACAAAATTCCACGTTCTCGAATCTTTCATCGTCTTCGGGTTACTCGTGTACCCTTCGTTACTGGACAACGCCGGCGCAAACGACGCCAACGTCCACACGAACGCCGTGTGCAACACCTCGCCAAAGTTCTCGCCAAACTGTTGCGCGATGCCGTGCCCGGTGGTAATCTCTCCATACAAAGCCACGACAAACCCGAGCATGGCAACTCGCCCATTCAGAACTTCCGGAGCCCACCCAGATGGTTTCGTCGGATCCGTGCTCAGCGCCAAAATATCCTGCGGTGACTGCATGTCCGCAGGTACCGAAAACACCGGCGTCAGCACCTCGTCGACGACGTGTACCGTCACGCCGCCGCACGAAACGTCCGCTTTCGACACGTTCGCCTCTCGCACTTCTCTTGTCGTCAAAACTTTCCCAGCACTCAGCGTTTCTAATTCTTCTCTCGACATCACTTCCTCGCTCGACATCGCCGAGGACGGGATCACGTGGTAGCTTAAAATATCCGCCAAATTTTCTCTCGTCAACATCTGCTCTCGACTCAAGCCTTTCTTTTCACAAAACTTCTCGAACGCGGCGTTCGTCGGCACGAAAATCGTCCCGGAGTCCATTGAACTCACCGCGTTTAACATGTCCGCTCTCGAAACCGCTTCCACGAGCGAGGAAAAGTCCGAATTTGAAGTCAACGTTTGGACTAAAGCGTCGTTCTTCTTTTCATTCGTAGTCGTAGCGCTTTCCGATGATGATGTCGACGACGTCTCGTCGCTCGCCGTCGCCGCGATTGAGGCGGCTTTACAGCGATACGAAGACAATTTACGAGACGAAGAAGATGAAGTGGAACATTTAAACAACCCTCGTTCGGTACTTGACGAAGAATACGCGATGTGGCGTAAAAAAGAGGACATATTGCGCGTACAATGTGCGATGATTAATGAAGAGACTTCTATCCACTTTTCTCTCTAAAGGAGGAACTCGCGAGCGTAAATACAATAAGAACACGACAACTAAACTCACTCTCTCGAGCGGTGTTCTCAACAGCACCCGCTCTTATTACTCCCACTTTTATTCACGACGATAGTATCCGGCAAATACACTTCCTCCTCGACTTCATTTTTCAAAGCGTTCCTCGCGGCGCACTCGAACGCGTCTTGGACGTTGCTATCCTCCTTGGCGCTCGTCTCGAAATGAGGGCACTGGTTTCCGCTCGCCGCGCAAAAGGACAATGCTTTTTTTTCCGACACCACCCTAGATTGGCCTCCGTCTTGATCCGTTTTGTTTCCCAGGACGATGAATGGGAAATTCTCCGCGTCCGCCGGGCTCGCTTGCGCGAGAAACTCCTCTCGCCAATTCTCCAAGTTTTGAAAGCTCCTCTCGTTGTTCACGTCGTAGACCAAGACGCAACAATCCGCGCCGCGGTAGAACGCCACCCCGAGAGATTGAAATCGCTCTTGTCCAGCTGTGTCCCAGATTTGCATGGTGACTAAATTCTCGTCGTCTATTTTTACTTCTTTCGTGAGGAAGTCTGCCCCGATTGTCGCTTTGTATTGCTTCGAAAACTTGCGGTTCACGTATTGGTTCATCAGGGAGGTTTTACCAACACCGGAGTCGCCTAATATTATGAGCTTCAGAAGCGTTCTCTGTGTATTAATAATATCACATAAAGAAGAGGAAAAGGTATTTAGTCACAGAAAAAGGTGCGCATCGCGTCGCGTGGAAAGAGAGAGAGAGAGAGATGTGACCCTCGAGAGGTCATCCGCGTTTGCTTTTAGAACAACGCCATCAAAAAGTTCCCCGCGGGGAAACAACAACAGAAAGAGAATTGAGATTTTCCATTCTCTCTCTCTCTCTCTTCTCGAAGAAGAAGATCAAAAAAGAAAAAATAGAGAGAAAACGAGAGAGTGCGTCTGTCGTCTCTCTTTTGAGAGAGCGCGTTACCTTTCGAGCGCTCATCTCGTCCGGCGGTGGTAAAGATGGTGGTCGTTTCGTAAGTGACTGCTTGAGTGAATTTTCCTCCTGTTTTTCTCTACAAGTTTTGTTTAGGGTTTACAACCCTAATTTCCTAAGCGCTCCATTTCTTTTCGGAAAATCTCTTTCCCGTGCTCAGAAAAAAGCCGCTCTCGAGATGACGACGAACGAAGAAGACGACGACGACGATATCGATTTCGAGGAAGAGGAAGAGCTTCTCAGAGGAGACGTGGATCGTCTGCTCGAGGAGATTGCGTTTTTGGAGGAAACGTCTTCTTCTTCTTCTTTAAGAAACGGTGAATTGGAATCCCGTTTGGAAACTCTGGAACAGAACAGGGTGAGCATAGCGCGGAGGATGACGACGATGAAGAAGAAGAAGAAGAAACAAAGCGGGAATAATAATAACGACGACGATTATGGTACTACTGCGTTCTCCCTCCTCTCTTCTCGAATCCACGAGGTCGCGGAATACGTCGATTCGGCGGTGAGAAACACCGTCGTTTCAAATCAGAGGAAAACGAGAGAGGAAAATATCTTGAGAGAGTTGGATTTGTTCGTGGACGGCGACGAAGACGCCATCGAGACGAACACGATACGCGGGAAAGAAGTAAACGAAGAGAAGGAAAACAGAGTGGAATGGATACGAAAATTCGGGATAGAGAATTCGATGATGATGAGTGGAGGGAAAATGGACGAGGAGGATTTGAACGCGGAGCGGTCGTTGCGCGCTTTCGAGATGAACGACGACGAGAAGGGCGGTGTTCGTAAAAGCGGAAAAGAGAAGGGCGTCGTGTTTTTATTAGATGATGATGTAAGAAGAGCAAAAGAGGAGGAGGATTTGGAGAAAGCAATCGAGAAGAACGTGCTGAGTACCGTGGACTTGGCGATTAAACGCTTAGAAACCGCGAGCGCGGCGATTGCGAAAGCGACCGCCAAGAATAGCAAAGAAACTGGCGGAGCAGCCGGGATATTCGCGACGGCGATATCAAACTTCTCCGCGTTACCCGTTTGGCAAAAGAGGGTCGTTGGTGTGCTCGCCTTTCTCGGGTTCTCTTGGATTTTAATACTCAACGCGATGAATAACGACGAGAAATCAGAGTTTGAAGAAATCGATCAATCTATAGCGACGACGGCGAACGCTTCTTAACTTATCAAATTTTAGTAGCACATAGAAGAATTGTATTTTATATAGCACATAGATATGTATCGTAGATAGATAAAATCACGCGACTCGCACCATCATATTATATAACATGTGAACCCCCAAAAACAATTCTTAAACCTTATCGTACTTATCAACGCTATTAAACAAAACCTTCGCGTCTCGCGATAACTCCAAGCTCGGTAAGTTCGACCATCCGTCTTTGTTCGTCTTGACGACAAAAAACGAACCGAACGCCCAATTCACAAAGGCTGCGCACACCACCAATGCAATCAAAAACGCCCCCGCGTGTCCGTGCACGTGCATTCGATGACTTCCGTCGTACTCCTCGTCGAACATCTCCTCTATTCTCTCCTCTTCTTCCTCTTCGTTTTCTTTCTTAATATCCTCCGGTATTCCGCCGATGCTCCCAGCCGTCCCTATATCCATGCTCAAATCCCCCGCTAATATCGCCGCCGTTTTCGGTGAATCCCCGTTCGTCCCGTCGTCTTGCATTAAAAACTCATCCTCCGCGGTTAACACATTCTCCGGCGTCTCCCCGACTTCCGTGTAATCGTCCGCTTTCCCGGAGCTTCGCGAGAGCAAGCCTTGATTCGAGACCGAAGCGAACAAATTTGATGCATCCATCGCGGTCTCTTCTCCTCCTAAACCTCCTCCCGCGCCATCATCGAAACCATCGTCCTCACTCATCCTGCTGCTCTTTTTCTTCTTCTTCGCCTCGACGAGCGAAAACGAGGACAAGAAAAGCAGCGACGAGAAGAAGAACAACAAGAAGAGAAATGATGATTTTGACGCGATTCTTCGTCGTTCTCGTCTCGTCGTTCTCCCTCTCGTAAACGCCGATGATGATTGAACAGAGGAGCAAGAAAACGACGACATTATTCGAACACTCGCAACACTCGCAACAACACTATGTGAGCTTTTGATGAAAACTGTTTTGGGTTTAATAGTAAGAGTAAAAGAAAACGAGTGAGGAGGAACTGAGTTCTTTTGAAGGGAAAAGGTTATCCCATTTTAGAGGATTTATTATAATATACGTGCGCGATACAAACTTGTTTCGACATTAAAACTATTCTCCTAAATACTCCCATTATTCGTTGCGGCAGTAAACGCTCTCTCTCTCTCTCTCTCTCTCTTATGTGTTTGTTTTTTCTTCTTTTTCTTCTTCTTTTTAAATACTACGCTTTCTCGTCATCCATAGCGTCTCGAAGAAAATTATTGTATAATTTATCTCGGGGAGACGGTGATTTCCGACTCCGGCGCGGTCAACTCACCCTTCTTCAATTCAAGACCAGCCAACAACGGCCAGGCGCCCGCTTGCCACATGCAATCCAAAGCCATCGGGACGTCGATGATGATTTCTCCGTTGGTCGGCTTCGCCGTCAACTTGTTCTTCATGACGTACGATCTCCCGGCGTAGCCGATCCACCCGGCGGTGTACAAAAAGCCGATACCCGGGATGGCAAACTCACCCAAGTGTTCCAAGTTCCCGTCGACGATCAAGTGCGGTAACCCGTCCGCGCCGCACAATAAACCCGCTTCGCCGTAGTTCTTAAAGCGTTGGTTGGTTTTGTCGATGGTCGCTTGCAACGCCAACGCCGGCGCGGATTCCGGATCGTACTTCTTCATGCGCTTTTCGAGACCTTTGACTTCCTTCTTGTTGTTCTTCTTGAAGGCGGCATTTTTCTTGCACGGCGTCAAGCCCGCGTACGGTTGCACGTCTCGAGCGAACGCAGCGTCGACCGGGATTGAAGCCGCGACGATTGCCGCCGCGACTAACGCGGCGGATTTCTTCGCCGCGTCCGAAGCGTCGCAAGAAATAGCCTTCGCGGAGGTTTTCTTGGTGGATTTTTCCGCCTTCAAGGTGCTCGTCGGGGAAACTTTCAAAGTCTGTTTTATAAGAGATATGTGAGAGAGAATATTTAAGAATACGGTGAGTGAATCGTCCGCGAAAAGCGAGCGCGAAAGCATACTACTTCAGAATCCGACGTGAACGACGAGATGAAGGAGATGATGAAGAGAGAGAGAGAGAAAGAGAGCGCAACGAGTGCGCGCGCGAGATGATGCTGATCTTTCGGGGGCAATTTTGAACCCCTTCTGTGCGATCAAAATCTCGCCTCTCACGACACGCGCATCGATCTCTCTCTCTTTCTCTCCTCTTTGAAAGGTTTCAAAGCTCGAGAGAGAGGGACGAGAGAGAGACGAGCGCGGGTTGTTTCGGAGAGAACGATTTCGTCTTTCGACTCTCTCTCTTTGAACGCTTTTCTTCAAATTTCTTTTCCCATCAAATCATCATCGCACTCGAACGAAAGCGAACGCATTTCTCTCTCTCGAGAGAGAAAATGTCTCGCGTGCGTTGTAAAATTCCAGATACGAAATCCACGCCAAAGCGCCTTCACGCGAACAAGAAAACAAAGCGAGAGCGACAGTTTCGTACCGTTTGTGCGAGCGAAAACATTTTTATTATGCGTATGAGTTTCTCTTTACGTGCGTGAAAGCGTGTGTGTTTATGACGTTTCTTTTACGCGCGCAGAGAGCAGGAGGAGATTATATTTTCTTTTTCCGCTCCGACGCGAGAGAAGTCGTTGATACGCTTTTTGGAGATTCGAGGTCGAGTAGGGTATAATACCCTAAACAGAATGTTTGTGTGTTTTCTCACAGGGGAGACATTGAGACACACGTCTCGACACAGAGAGACTTTTGCGAGTAGAAAGATGACGTCTTTGTCGAGAGGAGAAGATGAAGAGGAGAGGAAAACGAGAGTGGCAAACGCGGTGCCGAAAACGTGGTTGGAGAAAACTGCGCTCTCTGTGAGTGATGATGCTTTTAGTAAACGTCTGTTCGTGAGATGCTACGCGTCACATTTGGAAATCGAAAACAACGAGAACGTCAGAGATTGGATGTACGCTTTGACGGAAACGAACATGCGAGAGATGTACGAACAGACGTGGGGATGGAACTCGTTGGAGAAACGGAGAGAGTTGAGCGATCAAAACGCGAAGTTTGTTTTGGTCTTTACTCGGGAGATGAAGAGGGGGGAGGAGGGAAAGGAGGCAAAAGTGGCTTTGAATACTACGGACGAAGACGAAGACGAAGAAAAACCGGTGGCGTTCGCGCACTATCGATTCGAGGTGGACGACGACGATGTCGCGTCGGTGTACATATACGAGTTGCAGGTGGAGCAAACGATGAAACGGTCCGGGTTAGGAAGGGTGTTGATGCGAGCGTGCGAAAAGATAGGATGCGCTTTAGGATTGAAACACGCGGCGTTGACGGTGTTGAAAACGAACCAAGCTGCGAGGAGCTTTTACGCGAAGATTGGGTACGAGGAAACCGATCACGCGCCGGTGGATGCGCACTACGTGATCATGCGGAAACGAATTTAGTTATTATATTTAGTTTTAGTTTTAGTTTTAGTTTTAGTAATTATTAGAATCCTAAGCGCTTGACTACTCTAAGTATTTCGCCTTCTAAAGCGTACGAATGGGTCGGGTTGTGGAAACTCTCCTTGTCCGCGAAGTAATGGTACGTCTTCATGCTGTTACCGCCCGAAAACCGTCCACCTCGTCCGAAACTGAATCCGTACGGGTCGACGATATCGCATCCAGAGGCGAGCGCGAGGAAGATAGCTAATATCCCCGTACTTGGCGTCGTTCCTCCGTGCATGATGACGTGCTTTTTGTCCTCGTGTTCTCTCTCTACTTCCTCCGGCGATTCGTTTTCGCGCATGACGATGATTCGAGTCTTCACCGCTCTAACCTTTTCGAGAAGCTTTCGGACGTCGGATTGGACTCTATCGCTCGCCATCCAAGGCGGATGTAATTCAACGCCACGTTTATGGCGGCGGAACTGTTTGGCGAGTGCATAAAACCTCTCCGCGCTTGCTCTCGTCGAGATGACCGTTTCATCCGTCTCCACCGCCTCTCTCAGTTTCTCCCCGAGCGCGCTTTCTTGACCGTATTTCTCCGCCCACGCGTTGTTCAACACGCGAAAATCAGTTTTTGCACCAACTTTCTCTTCGTATCGACCGCCCACTGGTCCTTGGTTCACCCTAAAGACGACATCGTGCGAGTCGATTGTTTGTCCGATGTTGTTGATATCGTAATTGTTGTTGTTGTTATCCTCCTCCTCAACATCCTCGACGTCCTCTTCTCCCTCTCTTCTATCCTTTCCACTGATTGGCCCGTTTCCGACTACCGCGCACTCCTTCGTCCTCTTACCACCAACGTCTCTTTTTCGTCCTTTTCCTCGGAACTTATCCATCTTCTCCTCGTCGAGGCCTAACATCTTCAATTGCTCTCTGTCGCCGCTTAACGTTAAAATCGCCTTCTCCGCGTTCCGACTCCCGAACGCTCTGTTGCTCAAATTAATCGACGAAACAACCTCGTGATCTACGAACAACTTCTCGCTCTTTTTAAACCCATCTATGGTTTTCATCACCAACTCCTCGACGACTTTCTCGCACTCTCTCTCGCTCTCGCACTTCATCGCTTGGAGCGTTTTCAACACCGATTTCGCCCTCACCTCTTCGCTCTCGATGTGATTTACGTATCCTCTCATTTCCGTCGAGTTCAACTCTCTCGGTTTCGATAACATCTTCCACTTCCCCGTGTTCGTATTTCTCGTTTTCATCTCGTCTTGTCGCATGACTTTCGTTTCGCTGTTGTATATCCGTCTTCGCTCGTACGTTAAAGCTTTCCTCTCTATTCTCGAAAATGTGCCGAATCCAAGCACGTTCACGTCTGCATCATCGTCATCCTTTCCGAATAACTCCTCGAAGGACGGTAACTCGTTCTTTATGAACTTCTTCTTCGCGTTCGTGCTTTTCATCATTTTCACTTCGTCCTTTATTCTTGCATCGTTGTTTATCTTCATCCTCGAGTACACTCCAATCACCCAAAGCGAGTAGAGGAGGACGAACCCGATGCACAACTTTGCGCCTTTTCTGCGGAGGATAAAGAGCCCTTTTTTCTTCCTCTTACTTCCCTTCCTCATCAACGAACCACCGTTCTCGACATCGCGTCGTTGTTTTCCAATCATCGCTCAGGAGGTCTGCGCGCACATCGTCTCGTCCTCGAGCGATTGAAATGAAATGAAGAATTTGATTTTGAATTTCCCCAAAGACTTCATTCTGAAGCGCTTCTATACTGAGAGTCTCTTTTAGTACCATTCGACTGCTTCTCTGTTCGTGCTCTCTGAGAGAACGTCTCGCTCGCAACAAGAATGGACCACCACCACCCCTCATCTTTCACTCACGCGCATCATCGTCATCAAAACAGTGCGACGATATCGACGGAATCCGACGGGAATCTCGTCTCGAACATCTTTACCAATTACATCAAGAAAGCGCTGAAAGAAACAGGCCCGGGAATGAAATCGTTACTGGTGGACGACTTCGCGCTGGCGATGACGAGCAACGGGATGAACCAGACGGATATTTTAAAACGCGAAGTCTTCGCGGTGGAGCCTTTGATGATGACGAGCAATAAAAGTAAAAGTAAAAGTCTCGAGAAGGTGGTGGTGGTGCCTTCAAGAGAGGAGGAAAGTTTGCGGTTCGTGAAAGCGGTGTGCATTTTACGACCGACGAACGAGAACGTGAACGCGCTGTGCGAGAGACTACGCGGTGGTGGTAACGGTACGTCGACTTCGTCGTCGTACGGGGAGTTTCACGTGTTTTTTACCAACGCGATCGACGAGCGCAAACTTCGCGCGATTGCGAAAGCGGACGCGAGAGGAGGAGGAAACAAAGTGAAGCAGATTCAAGAGATTTTTTGCGACGTGATTGCGATGGACGAGTGCGCTTTCGTCATCGACTCGAGAGATTGTTTTAAAGAGGACGCGATGCGAGCGTTCGATCCGAACGGCGGGATGCGGAAGAGAGTCGGGAATAATAATAGTAGTTTTCAAAGCCCCAACTACGAGTACGCTTTGATGTGTGACCCGAGTTGGGGGGTGAGGAATGGGACGCCGTTGATTGATAGGTGCGTAGAAGGTGTAACGAGTGTATGTTTAGCGTTGAAACGACCTCCAATGTTTCGATATTCTGCGAAGTCGAACATTGCGAGACGAATCGCCGAGGACGCGCAACGCGTCGCCTCGGAAAGAGAACCGGGATTGTTCGATTTCGGAAGGCGTAACGACGAAGGGTATTGCCACGTGCTGATTGTTGACCGATTCGACGATTGCGTGACGCCTTTGCTAACACAGTGGACGTACCAAGCCATGGTGCATGAGATATTCGGTATTTCGAGTTCGAACAGAGTGAGAGCGCCGGACGCGCAAAAATTAAGCAAGAAGCCGGAGGAGTTTATTCTCTCTTCCAGAGAAGATGCTTTTTTTAGAGATCACAAGTACGACGATTACGGCGACGTCGGCGCGGCGGTGAAGAAATATGTGGACGATTTTGCGAACGAAAAATCGAAAACGACCGCGAGTAAATCCACGGCTTCGGTCGACGACGTTGCGAAATTCGTCGAGCGCTTCCCGGAGTTTCGCCAAAAATCCGCCACGGTTGCGAAACACGTGCAATTAGTGCACACGTTGTCGAAAGTCATAAACGATAGGCAGTTGATGAAAGTGTCGGAAATCGAACAAGAGCTCGCGTGCGCGGGAACCTCGGTCAACGGATTAGAGAAACAAGTCGAAGAGATTGTCAACGACCCGTCCTTCGGAGAGTCCGAGAAAGTGCGATTGGTCGCGCTGTACTGCCTGAGACGCGAAACCGAAGCGCCACAAATATGTCAACATCTCATCCGCGTTCTTTCTAATCACGTCGGTGGAAAACGAATAGACGCTTTAGATTGTATGCTCCGGCGAGGCGGTGAGAACGCGCGCACGAGCGACTTGTTTGGAACGAAAACGATCGCCGCGCGAATGCGCACCTCGGTTTCCGCTTTAAAAGGAGCCGAGAATGTGTACACTCGACACGTTCCGTTGGTACGCTCGTTAGTCGCTCAGTGCGTCAACGGTAAACTCCCAGCTTCGGAATACTCGCCGACGTGGGACGGTTTTACCCCGGAGTGCTCGAAAAAACCAGCGGAAATCATCGTCTTCATCGTCGGCGGCGCCACGTACGCCGAAGCTCGCGCCGTCGCCAAGTTCAACGCGAGCAAAGAATCCAACAATATTAAAGTCACCATAGGTGGGTACAGCATGCTCCACCAATCTAGATTCATCGAAAACTTAGCCAACGTGTTCGACGAAGAGAGAGGACCGTAGAAAAGTATTACCGTAGAAGTGTATTATAGAAGTATTCTTAAAATCTCACATTTTAAACTCCTTTTCCTCCGCACAACGACGCCTCTGACGACGACTTTTTAGTAAAGAAAAGAAATGCGCCGCTCGCCGTCCGGGGCGACGTTGCTCGATTTCGACGGCGCCGCCATCGACAAAACTCGTAAATCTTTGAATACTACTGCCACGACTGAGAAACACGCGACGAAAGCGTCTGAATCGTCGTCCTCTCCGGCGCATACCGATGGGGAAAAACGTCCTCCGTCGTCGTCGGCATTAAAACCTTCGACGACTCGCGTTACGAATAACGCTGCTTCTACGACTCAGAATGCGACGACGACCGCGAATACTACAAACGTTGGACAACAGCAACAACAAGCGGCACCGTCGATATCGCTCCCTCGACAGCGAGGGGACGCGGTGAAACATTTCGCGTTGGATTTAGGCGGGAGTTTGATTAAGCTGGTGTATTTTAGCGCGAACAGCGATACCAACGCGATGAATGGAGAGGATGGAAGTCAGCAACAGACGAAAGAAGCGTCCTCTAAAACGACGACAGCGACGCTCGGAGGCCGATTACACTTCCGCCGGTTCCCGTCGTCCAGTTTAAAGGAGTGTTTGGATTTCATCGAGCGGAAGAAGTTACACTACAGCGGCGGCTTCGGGCAACACAAATCGGAAATCAAAGCGACTGGTGGCGGGTCGTTCAAGCATCAGCGGACGTTTCGAGACGCGCTCGGGATCGAGTTGCAAAAGGAGGACGAGATGGCGTGTGCGGTGAGAGGGGCGAATTTTTTGTTGAAGACGATTCGGGACGAGGCGTTTACGTTTGAGAACGATACGAAGACGTTTGTGGATACGAATTTTAACGTCAACAATTTTAACTCGACGGCGACGACGACAGGTGGTGCGAGTGGTAGTATTAGTGGTAGTATTAGTGGTGGTGGTGGCATCGGCGGCGGCGGCGTGGAAAGTCATAGTTATAGCGCTAGTAGTAGTAATAGTAGTAGCAACAATTTGTTCCCGTATTTGCTCGTGAATATCGGCTCTGGGGTGTCGATTATTAAAGTCACCGAGACTGGACACGAACGGATATCCGGGTCGAACATTGGCGGTGGGACCTTTTGGGGTTTGTGTCGTTTGTTAACCGGGATGAGAGATTACGACGAGATGTTAAAGTGTTCGCAAAACGCGGATTCTGCGCGAGTGGATATGCTCGTCGGGGATATCTACGGTCGAGATTACGCTAAAGTTGGTCTATCCTCCGACGTTATCGCGAGTTCGTTTGGTAGAGTCGTCATGGAGGAAGGTGATTTGAGCGATTATAGCAAAGCGGATATTACTTTATCTTTGCTCAGAATGATTTCGTATAACATCGCGCATTTGGCGACGATGAACGCTAAAGCGCACGGTTTGCAGAGAATATTTTTTGGCGGGTACTTTATTCGTGGCCACGCGTACACGATGAATACGATTTCTTTCGCGGTGAACTTTTGGAGTAAAGGCGAAACGAAAGCGATGTTTTTAAGGCACGAAGGTTTTTTAGGCGCGCTCGGAGCGTTTTTGAGCGACACGACGGCAAAAGAAAAGCTCGGGGCGGCGGAAACGAGAGGATCGTGGATCGAGAAGTTTATCAAGTACTCCACGAAAGCCGCGAGCGAAGAGAACAACAACGGTAAGAGTGGAGGAGGTAAATCGTCATCGCCGCCACTGTCGAGTCTACGAAGATCGAACAGTTACACGTCGTCGGGCGAGAACGTTTTAGCCGTTGCAACGGCTGCTTTACACATAGAAACGGATGGTAGCGGCGCTGACTCTAACGCACGCGCGTACTCTTTAGACGGCGGCGGCGCGCCGAGAGATTCACTTTCAGGTTTAGCGAGAGAACAACCCGCGCCGAGACACAATAGTTTCTCGCATCAAAGTCGACATCGACGTGGATATTCGAATTTATCGAGCCACTTGGGCGTGCGCGCGCCGCCAAACGACTTTGACGTTGGCGTTTTGCACTACGCGCCGTTGTTAGAACCGTACCCGTTGTTACAAAACCCGGAATCGTACGTGCCGGATACGTTTGATTTGCAAGCAAAAACGACAATCAGCGCCGAAGATCGCGAGTACTGGCTGATGGTGTTGAAATCGCTCACCGCGGGCGTCGCGGAACGCGCGAGAGATTCAGAACTCGAAAACCACGACGAAGAAGAGCACGAAAAATCGAGCGCGCGCGCTTCGTTGGACGAGCACCACGCGTTCGTGAACTACGACGCGTACGATTTCGAGTCCAACAACAACTACCGCAAGAAAACGCCCTCGGAACGCGCGGAACAGTTTCGAAACGCGTACGATTCGTTGCTCGACCGGTTGCTCAAAGACCCGTTTGGATGCGGCAAAATCTCTCTTTCCTCTTTGTTCGAAGCGAGAGAAGAGTGTTTACGAGACTGCGGTTTTGCCGACGCTTACGCGGACGTAAAACAACGGGAAAACGATGCCGCTTTAGTCGTTTTACCCGAACTCCTCGAAGAGCTCGAGCAAATGGAAGATGAAAGTCAACGCTTGATTCAAATTGTCGAAGGCGTACTCGCCGGAAACGTCTTCGATTGGGGGTCGCAAGCGTGCGTAGATTTGTACAACAACGGCACCATCCTCGACATTTACAAAGCGGCGAGAAAAAACGCGACGCGGTTGTCATGGAAAATTGACGGTTTCGAAGAGTTTGCAAAGAAGTTATCCTCAAACGACGGCTACAAGAAAGCGCACATCTTTGTCGACAACAGCGGCGCGGATATCGTCCTCGGCGTCCTTCCGTTTGTCGTCGAACTCTTACGACGAGGCACGGAAGTCGTTCTCGTCGCGAACGCCTTACCCGCGCTCAACGACGTCACCGCGGACGAATTGTCCTCCTTGCTTGATCGCGCCGCGGAAACGTGCGGTGGCATACTCAAATCCGCGTTATACTTTGACGAAGATGAAAAAGAAGAAGCGCCGAGAGAAGAAGAACGCGCGACGGCAAAACTCTCCGTCGTTTCCTCTGGCAACGGCGGTCCTTGCATCGACCTTCGCCGCGCCAGTCGCGAACTCATCGAAGCTTCCGAAAACGTCGACCTCGTCGTCCTCGAAGGTATGGGTCGAGCCGTGCACACGAATTACAACGCCGAATTCGTTTGCGACTCGCTCAAATTAGCCATGATTAAAAACGCTCGCTTAGCCGAGCGCTTGTGTCGAGGCGAAATGTTCGATTGCGTCGTTCGCTTCGACGACCCAAAGAAGAAGAAGGAAATAAAGTATATGTAATAACGTTAACAATAAAAACATCATGTATCATCATTATCATCATCATCGCCTTTCAAAAGGTTGGTGTGTTCATAATGTCGTCTATTAATATATCAAAAACGCCATTTTTTCTTCTTTGACGAAAAACAAATCGTTATAACACATTTAATTAAAAAGACTTTCGAGAAGGAAGAAGAAAAAGAAGAGGAGAAGTTGGTGTCGCGAGACAAACGTCATCTCTCCTGGAGTGATAACAACGAGAGCGCAGAAAAGACGAACGGGGGAGAGAGATTTGTGGAGTTTGATCGTGAATGACGATGATATTTGTTTCCAACACATTCTTCCGAGATTGAATGCGACGGATGTGAAATTCTTGTACAAGGTGAATACGGAGACGAGAAAGTTGATCAAGAGATCAACTCGCGCGAGTGATTTGAGAAAGGGCTTTAAAGTTCAAGAGATGTCGTCGATATCGACTTTGGAGTTTGTGTGGGAGAACAAATCGTTGTGGTGGCTAGGATGGGACGAAAGTTCTTTCTCCCACAAAGTTGCTGAAACGAATAAACTCGAGTTACTCAAGTGGGCGCGAGAGGAGAAAGAGTGTAAGTGGAATGGATGGACGATTGATGCGGCCGCACGTCAAGGTAATCTGGAAATGGTCAAGTATTGCGTTGCAAATGAGTGTCCTATCAGATCGTCGGCGTGTAAGGATGCTGCCGGAAACGGTCATCTCGAGGTACTCAAATACTTACGCGAAGAAGTCAAAGCGCCTTGGGATTGGAGAACAGCCGCTTGGGCGGCTGGAAATGGTCATCTCCACATACTCGAATATCTTGTTGATCGTAAGTATGATAAATTTGACGAAAGTGCGTGTACGTTTGCAGCCGAGAACGGTCACTTCGACTGTTTGAAGTACTTGCACGAAACCGCCAAAGCGCCGTGGAACTCTCAGGCGGTACGAAGAGCGCACGAGAACATACATCCCGACTGTGTACAATACCTCCTCGACAACGACTGCCCGTTACCAGATGGTTGGTCTTACGAAGATGGAGAGTTATACTCTTCTGAGGAAGAGGAAGGAGATTACGTCGACTGGGAAGAAGTCATGGAACACGACCCGGAAGACTGGGACGAATTCATGGAATACTGGGCCGACCCGGAAGACTGGGACGAATTCATGGAACATCGGGCCCACGGGATGTAAGTAAACATCATCCTTTTTTTTTTCGCTTGCTTTTTTTTAATAAACACACGCCACTTTTTCAGAGCGGCTGCTGCTCTCTCGACTCTTACACAAAAGCACACTACTTGTTGCATACGACGTAAGAATACTAATAATGCCGTCTGCGCGACGAAATCGAGATAATACTAAGAATAAGAACAACAACAACAACAACTCGAAGAAGTTAACGAAGAAGACGAGCGGTGGTGGTCGTGATAATGGTTCAAAGAAGACGACGGAAACGAATTCCGGGAACAACACCATTGGCGGCGGAATCAACATCGAAAAGAGGAAGAAGAAGACGAAAGAAAATGATTCAGAAAACGACGACGAGGATTCAGACGACGCGTACGACGATTTACCGAACGACTTCACGGACGAAGAAATCGACGAGGACGAAGCGTTCGCAGAGGAGGACAAAGAGACGTATCGAGGGATGCGGTTTTACGACGAAAAGAGAAAGGAAGAAGAAGAAGAAGAAGAGGAGGACGAAGACGACGACGGGTATGGCGAGCTGATTGCGAGAGCCATGCAGACGAATAAGACGACGACGAGCAAAAATTCACAATCAGAGGACGGCGATAATGCTGCTGCTCCCGTTAAAAGAAGCGCAATAGTACCACCGTCCGTAACCGCCGGCGCGAAGAAGAGGAAAGTGCGAGGCGTGAACGATGCGTTGGACGAGGAGGAGCGAGTCGATTTAGATTCCGAGGACGACGAGGAAACGAGAGCGTTGGACGACGACGAGAAGGACGATAAGCGGAAGAAGATGTTGGACGATATTTTAGGCGAAAACAGACGAGAGAGGAGGTTGGAACAACCCAAACCCGGTTCGGTGACAGAGTACGAGAAAGAGGGCGAGTATAACGCGCCGGTGGATTTGAACGGAGAAACGTTGACGTTAGAGGATGCGATTGCGGCGTTGACCAGAGCGAAACGATCCACCGGGGAGATAGCCAACGATGAAGATGAAGGCGACGACGGCGGTGACGACGACGACGACGACACTAAGCCTAGAAAAGAAGAACATTTAAGCGGCGCATCGTTACGTGCGCTTCGGCGAATCTCTGGTAAAGAAGCTACGCAACAGCCGGCGAGGAAATCGGTGACGGAAAAAATGACCCGCGCCGCGGCGTACGACATGAACAAAGAGGATCTCGGCAAATGGCAACCTATCGTCCAAGAAAACAGAAAGAAAGAAACGCTCACGTTCGACCCATCCTCGAAGAAAATGATCAACAGGAAAGATACTTTAGGTGCTTTGAGAGACGACTTTGAGCCAAGAACTGAGATGGAGAAAGAAATTGCCGCCATTTTGAAGGATGAAGCGGAGGCAGCTGACGAAGAACAAATCGCGAAAACCGAAGAACTGGCTTTATCGAAGATGGATCCGGAAGAAGCGAAAGCGAGACGCGCGCGATTGGCAAAAATGAAAGCTTTGATGTTTTATCACGAACAAAAAGCAGCGCGGTTAAAGAAAATCAAATCTAAAGACTATCATCGACGCGAGAAGAGAGCGAATAAGCTCAAGGCGAAAAAGAACGGCGAGCTGATGGGAGACGGCGGCGACGACGACGATCTCGGTTTGACGATGGACGATGACGATCTCGATGAAAACGGATTAGATAGCGAAGGTCGAACGGCTGAAGAGCGACGAGAATACTTTCGCGTGCGCGAGCGCGTGTTGTTAAAACATCGCAACACGTCCAGATGGGCGAAAAGAGCGATAAAAAAAGGCATCGCGCATTTGCCGGGTACGAGAGAAGCCATGGCCGAACAACATCGGTTGGCGCAACAGTTGAAGCAGAAAGTGTACGCGCCCGGAGATGAAACCTCCGACGACGACGGCACGCACAGCAGTTCAGAGAGTGAGTCCGATTCTGAAGATGAAGATCCAGAGCAAAGGCGCAAACGCGCGAAGCAAAAAGCGTTGGACGCTTTGTACCAAGCCAACGGCGGGGACGAGGATATGCCGGAAGGATTATCGAAAGGTGTTTTTGCGTTACCATTTATGAAGCGAGCGCAGGAGAAAAAGAAGATGGAAACAGCTGAAGCGGCTAAAGCGATCTTAGAGGAGATGCAGCGGGAAGATGACGGAGACGGTTCCGGCGACGGCTCTGACGACGACGATGATTTGAACATCGTCGACGAGAAGGACGCGCAGGAGTGGCAAGCGATTGCCGAAAAAGCTGGCGCGGCGACTATGAAGAAGAAGAGCAGAACTGAGAAACAGTCCGAGCAACAACAGAAAGAAGTGGAGAAGAAAAAAGCAGCGGCACCGGTACCAGCGAAAATGGTACCAATTTCGAAATCTGCGAGAGCTCTTCGCGAACGCGCCGCGCTGCGCAACAGACCTCCAGCGCGATTTGAAAAGTTTGAACCCGTGCTGATGGAAGACGACGAAGATGAAAAGAAGAGAAAGGCTGCCGCGATGAAAAAAGCTGCGCTGTATGCAGAACCGCGTCACATCGCCGAAAAGGCAGAGAAGGAGAAGCAAAAGAAAAAAGCCATCGCCAACGGAACGCACGTTGAAGAAGAAGGCGGCGATATAAACGACGACGCGAGTGACTTTCCAACTACCGCTGCGACTGAATTAGACGACCAAAAATCGTTAGTTTCGCGCGCATTTGCCGGTGATGACGTCGAAGAGGCGTTCAAAAAGGAGAAACTTAAAGACATCGAAGAGGAACTTCCGGACGTGGAAAGGCCAACTTTACTCCCGGGATGGGGCGCCTGGGAAGGAGAGCGCAAAAGCACGCCAAAATGGATCATCGACCAGAACAAAAAAGCCGACGCCATTCGCGAAAAGGCGTTGAAATCTAGAAAAGATGCCAAACTGAAGCGCGTTATCATCTCGGAAAGGTACGATAAGAAAGCCGCGGCGTATAACGTCGAGCAGCTTCCTCGCGGCTACGATTCCAAAGCCGTCTACGAAGGCAGCATGCGAACGCCCCTTGGAGCAGACGTCAACACGGATAAACAGTTCAGAAAATTGACGAAACCGAAAATCTTGAAACCGTCTGGGGCGGTTATTGCGCCAATTAAGTTCCCCAGAAACGCGAGACCGCCAACCAATGACGACGAGTCTTCAAAGAAGAAGCGCAGAACGAAGCTTTAAATACATGTGTACATTTTACTAGACTAGAACAACACGCGTGACTATTCCTAACTGACAAAACTACCGCTCGCACCACGTGTCTTCATCTATGGCAATTCCCGTGTGCCTCGCTTGCTTACCGATTTTAATCAATACATCGTCGCCTTTTCTCAAAGCCGCGACCGATTTCGCCTCGCCTTTATTGTTACAAATCAATCGAACCGTTTCAGCGTTTTGAAGTAAACACGAATACGTTTCGCCATCTTTTTCGGCTTCGACGAGAACCATGCTTCTCCTTTCAATTTTCACGCGTCCAACCGTCGCTTCTTCGGTTTCGCCTTCCGCGTTCACCCTTAAAACAACCTCGCCGGCTTTCAATTCCGATAAGTACCCCGTTCGTCCGTCGGGCATCTGCACGTACGAATGCACAGCCCCTGCGTTTACTCGAAACGGTCTCGAATTGACGTACCCTTCTCCGCTGATGCATTCCGAGTGTACCAAAAACAAACCGTTGGCGAAATTTCCCACGAGCAAACCCTCGCCGGGTTTAAAATTTGTCGAACAATCCACGCAAGCTCGATCACCCGTGCCGCAATTCTTCACGTTCGTCACCTTCGCGACTTCCAGTCGCTCGTTCTCTCGTCCTCTTTTCTTTATTTTATCCACCACTTTGCTGAATAATCGCACCTCCTTCACGTCGTCCGTTTTCAAAACCACCCCGTTCACTCCAGTTTCCAACGCTTCCAACTGTTCCAACGCCTCCTCGCTCGTCTTCACGCACGCGATGAACTCGACTTCACCTCCTCGTTCCGCGCTCGCGGCGACTAAATTTTCCGCGGGAATAATCGACCAATCGTTCTCCGAAACATCCACCACGACGACGCCGGTTCGCTTCGCCGCCAGCGACACGTCCTCTGGATTCGTAATCGTCACGATCGACGCGATTGTTTCGCCGCTCGAAAATTCCACCACGAACGATCCTCCTCCCCCGTTTGCATTGGTGTCTTCTTCTTCTCGTCGAAACCATCGCAGCATCGATGTCTTTGTTTTTCCTCCGTCAAAATTTTCACCGCTTGTTCGAGCAGCATCAGCTCCCACATCCGCATGTGTCGTGAATTTCATAAACTTATCAAGCATCGCTTCATCTCTGACGATGAACGCAGACGCGCATCCCGACTCAAACGCGGCTAAGATGCACTCTTTCGATGTAGTTTCCATCCAAAATGTCTTTCCCTCTTCTTTCGATGATGATGATGATGATGATGATGTTGATGATTTTGCTTCTTTCCCCGTGGGGTGATGACTCAGTCCCCTACCAATCGTGCAGCTCTTCTTGCTCCGCGACGATGACGAAAAGGGCAACATTTTCATTTTCTTCTTCATCAAGGAACACGCGCAATAACAACAACGAGGGGTTTTGAGAGCGCTCATCGTCGTCATCTTTCTTTCTGTTTATATCTTATGAGAGTCTTTTTGTGTTGAATTCTTTCGCCACTTTTTCCCCAACGCGTATTATATCTGCTTTGTTGAGATGCGGAAAGGCAGACTCTCCTCCTCTGCTTCCTCCTCTTCTTCGTCGTCGAAAAGGCAGAGGAGGAGGACGATCGAGAACGTCGTGCTCCGAATCCTCATCGTCGCCGTGCTCGCGAGCATCGTTCTGTCGCATAAAAAACATTCGAAGATACAGTTGATGGATGTTGAAGATGATGAAATGATGAGGACGAGAAGTAATGACGACGAGAACGCGATATTGGAGGATTTAGAGATTGGAGAGTACCAAGACATGGAGATGAACGAAATGTTTGGAATTAACGGGAGTAGTAGTAGCAGAGGAGATGAGACGAACCAAGAAAAGAAGACAAAGAAGGTGAATGTGGATGTGAACGATTTTGGAGAGGAAGAGGAAGACAAAGGAGGAGGACGAGATGGACCGTTGATACAAAATCCAACCTCGATGACGAACGTAGCCTTGCAGATAACAAAATCACCGTTTAATTACAAAGTAGAAGATTTATTTTTAACGGTAGAGAATCACAGACGGTTACAACCGAAAGATCGGATACGGTTTCCGTCGAAAAATTTACCGGCTTCGGCGCCGTACGGAGGAGGGGATTCCAACGAGAATAACGATCCGTCGATGAAGTTTTACCGGACGTGCGCCGTCGTTTTAAATTCAGGCGTTTTGACGACGTTTGGGGACAGGAAACAAGGCGAGCGCATCGATAATCACGACGCGGTTTTTAGAGTGAACCAAGCGCCGACGAAATATTTTGAACGGTTCGCCGGGAAGAAGACGACGTTGAGGGTGTTGAATAGAAAGTGGACGCAGATTTTTAATCAGAAGATGGGGAAAGGGTTTCTGTTTGCCGATACTGCCGGGGCGTCGTATGTGGTAACGAGAGCGCGAACGACAGAGTTTGAGCATTTAGCCGCGACGGTGAGAAAAGAAAGAGACGGCGACGTTAAGGTGTTTAGCATGGCGCACGGCGTGGCCACGAGAGCGCGATGGACGTTAAGGGCGTTTCGAGAAGGACTGCTTAAGTTACGTCCGAGCAAGCGGAAGAAGTTTCGAGACTTGTCGACTGGTGTATCACCGAGTAGTGGGTTCATTGCGATTTACATCGCGAGACACTTATGCGGGAAGGTTGCGGTGTACGGTATGTCCTTGGAACGGTCTTGGGAAGGAGACACGTTGAGAGCACCGTATCACTATTTTACCACCATGGATGGACGACACTCGGTGATGGATTCGATTCAGTTGCGCGCGCACGAAAGCCACGCGTTTGATTTAGAAGGAGAGTTGGTGAAGACGTGGTCCGAAGCCGGAATTTTAAGATTGTGCGATCCCGCCATCAAGCGCGAGCGGCAGTGCCAGGTGTACGAGGACGATTGACGCGGTTGAAATTGGATAGGAAAGAGCATAATTAAGCGAGTAGTGCGCGGATTTAGTGAATGCCTAATGTATGTATCGTGGTGTATGTAGTAGTAGCAAGTTGTAGTTGTATATAAATAGTTATCGCAGACATTAAAGTGCAATTTGAAAACCCCTTCCTTCTCTCTCTCACTTGGTCTGGTTTTTGTTATTCCCGTTAGATATAAAGCGAATCAACGAATATCGTTTCGGCGGCGTCTTCACAGCGTTCGATTCCAAGTCATTGTCCGTGGATTCATCGTCGTGCACGTCGTATTCGTGCTTGTACCCTATCGTTCCCGACGAAGAGGACGTGTCATCGTCTAAACGAGAAGTTTTTGGGGCAATCACGGCTATTTGATACCCGCAACACGACGCGAATGAAAACAGAACGATTAAACCAATCAAGCCTACGGGTATGGCCACGAAAACAATTATCATGACGATTTGTTCCGGAGTGATCTCTCTCGTTTCCATTTTGTTCTTTCTTTTGAATGATGAGAGAATACGAGCGCTTAAGTTCTGATGTTACAGTTCTGATCTTACAGTTGTGATGTTTTTCGTCGTTTTGAAAAAAAAAGCGTTTCCGCTTCTCCTTCATAAAAATAATATCTACAAACCAGTTTGATCCATGATTCTCTTCTCGCTCTTGTCGTAGACGAATCGTTTGAATCGCATGGTAATCTTGCGACTCGTTTTTGCGTTGCTGATATCGATTTCCTTCTCGAAGTAGACTTTGAACTTACCGGTCTTTCCGAAAGAGCCTTCGATGCGACCTCTCGCGCCGCCGGCGCTCGAGTCCATCCAAACCAACATGTTTCGGAAACTGGACAAATCGGATTCTTTTTTGAACATGCCTTTACAAACGCACGTGCGGTTGTCGATTTCTGCGCGTTCGATTGTACCTTTGCGTGATTTTACGGAGAAAAGACGTAAGTTTTCTTCGGCGAAATTTGGTGCTTTGGAGGCCTCGGCGCAGGAGAGCGTTTTGCCAAAAAACGCCAGTCGACACACGTTGGAACCTTCTGGAACGTCGAGTTTTGAGGCTATGTAAAGTGCATTTTCAGGAGCAGTGACGGGCTTCTCAAATTCCAGGTAGCAGTACTTGGCGAACACGTTCGCGGTGTCCTCGTCTTCTTCATCTTCGTTTTGGTTCTCAGAGTCGTTGTTCTTTTCGTCTTCCGCCGCGACTGTTTCTTTCTCCACGACTTCGCTCACGTGGAGCAACTCGTTCGCTAACGCGTACTCTCGTTGACGATCAAATTCCTGCTTTTTACTAGCTCCGCCGGTGTCGCCATTACTCAACGAGAGCGTCCCTACTGCACCTGCGAGCGTTTCACTAGTCAAGGCGGCGCTAATGCTACTACTACTACTACCGCTACTACTATTCGCGTCGCCGAAGAAAATCGCCTTGGCCATGACCGTTTGATGTCCAACTGTGACGTGAAACTTTGCTTTCGATTTCACTTCACTTTTATGCAAACGAATCTTCTCGCAACTTACGATTGCCCGGTCAAACGTCGGGACCGTTTTCGGTGAAGATACTAAGAACCTTTCTAATCCTTCCGGGTCTAAACCGGCCACGCACATCCCCACGCGGTCGCCTCTGGCGCACCTATCCGTCGACTCTCGAAATATCTGCATAGATTTCACTTTTTTCTCTTCTTTCAGATGCGGAATTTCCACGAAATCGCCTACTTTACACGACCCGTTCAAAACGGTACCGGTGAGCACCGTGCCTTGCCCTTTCACCGCGAAACAATGGTCCACGGCGAAGAGAAAATTTGATGCAGAAGTCGACGACAAAGTCGTCGCCTTACTCTCCAACTCCTCGAATCTTTCCTTGGGCACGCGTTCCCCTAAAATCTTCACTAAACTTTCCAACCCAATCGGTTTCGCCTCGGTCTCCTTCGACCCAACGTCTTGATCGTTCCCTCCCCCCGGCCTGGCGCTCGTCGCCACGAAATCGAGACTCGCGAATTTCGATTTCGACAACGCCATCCGTATCTTCTTCTCCACTTGCACTATTTTCGCCTTCCTCTTCTCCTCGTCCTCTATCGAGTCTATTTTATTCAAGCACACGATCAATTTCTTCACCGCAATCTCCCCGACGACGACGCACTCCGCCGTTTGCGTTTGGATGCCTTTGTTCACATCCACGACTAAAATCATGCAATCGATAATACTCGCGCCCCCGAGGACGGTTTTAATCAGCGACGCGTGCCCGGGACAGTCCACCATCGTGTAACACACGTCCACTTCGACCGTTTCTTTACCATCTCGCGTTAAAATCTCTCGTCTGTTCACGAATGAACTGAACCCTAAGTCGAGCGTAATCCCACGCAGTTTCGATTGCGGGTTTTTATCCAACGAGGCGGTTGAAAACGACGTCGAAAGCGCTCGCGCTAAGGAGGTTTTCCCGGAGTCCACGTGGCCTAATATCCCGACCGAGACGTTTATTCGTTTCCGTCTCTTCGTTTTTTCCTCGTCTGAGGGTGGGTGTCGATCGGAGGACGACATTTAGTATTCTCGAACAACACCGCGTTCTTATTAGGTGCGAGAATGGGGGGGGGAAAGAAGTGTGGTTTTCTGTGAAACGTTTTTTCGTTTTGTGGTAAAATCACGCATGTGTTGTCTCTCTTTTATTACGTCTCGGAGTATATACTACGCGCGTTCTCTCTCTCTCTCTCTCTCTCACTCTCTCTCGTCGCGATCATCGCGCAGCGCAGACACCAACGCGGAGGACGCAAAAACGCATAATCTCACGCGCTTCTTCTCTCCTTCTCTCTCTTTTAAAGTTTTGTTTCTCTTCCGTTTTTCTTTCGTTTATAGATACAAAAACGAGAGACTCTTTTAAGCAGCAGAGGAGTGTTGCGCACAGAATTTGGACCCTTCTTGAGCTGGACGCTTGCACTGTTCGCCTTTTGTAACGACACCCAAACGGAGAGAAGAGGGATGAAGGAGAATCGTCAGTTTAGCGCAAAAATAGATGCGCGAAAGTGCGCGCGCGCGCGCTCGGTTGGTGAGAGAGTTTTGTATCTCCCTAAAGTGTGAAACCTCCTCGGGAAAACAAACGCGCTTTTACGGCGCGCCTTCCCTCGGACAAAACTCAACGTTCTCTCGAGCGCTGGCGCGCGCGTGTATTCTTACCTTTCTTTGTTGATGCTTGACATTGCGGCCCGTCGCCTTTTTGGTGCGCTGGTTCTTGTAACATGATGCTTTTTAGAGTGTGTGTGTTGTGTGTGTGTTTGTTGATATTTTTTACTCGAGTGGAAAATAATGATGTCATATTAAATCTTATACCCGCCACCTTCGGTTTGTTTCACGTTTTCATACTTTTCAATCTCGGCGATATCTTCGCTAGATCCCGCGAAGAGCGGCGTTTTTTCGTGAAAGTCAGCAGGGAGAATGTCTAATATGTCTCGTTCGCCGTCGGAAGCGCGGCCTCCGCAGGCTTTCGCGACAAACGCGAGCGGGTTGCACTCGTACACGACGCGTAAGTGAGAGCGAGGGTTTCCGCACCACCCGCCTTCTTGTATCGTTCGATGGAAATCAGCCGTGAGCGCGCAGATGTATCGCGCGGAGTATTTCTTCCCGCTTTCGCCGTCGCCCCGGCGCACGTCGTCGATGTATTTTTTCAAACCAGAAGGCCAATCGGGTTCTCTGGCATCGTTCAAGGAGTAGACTTGACCGCGTTCCGGAATAGTTATTTTGTCTTTGACGAGTTTAAACTCTTTCGTTTTCTCGTCGAGACAAAACTCGCAGGCGTTCGCGTTTGGTCCAGGGACGCAGACGAAGGATGTTGCTTTGCCGTAATGCGCGTATCCGGCGGCGATAAGTTCTCGTCCTGGTTTCAAAACGACGTCTTCGAGCTTTTCGTTGTTTTTGAATTGATAAATACCAAAAATGGAACCGACGGGAATGTTGATATCGGCGTTGCGCGATCCGTCCAAAGGGTCGGCGACGACGACAAACGACGCGCCGAAATCGATAAAATCATCCTCGGCCGCCCCGCTTTTGGCCATTTTCTCGCTTCGTTCTTCGCTGAAATACGCCTTTACGACGCTTCTCTCGTTATTGTGTAAGCGTTCGATCAAATGTTTCTCAAAAACGTCGTCACAAAACACGTCCAGTTTCTTTTGCACGTCTCCGGATTCGTTTGTTTCCCCGGTGTAGCCTCTTTCCGACGGTGATAGTGTCGGCTGCGCGGCTACTCGTTCCGAGATTTCCGCGCAGGCGTTGGCTATGGCCACTAGCACTTTTTGCAGCTCGTGCGAATCCGCGAACGGATCTGCTTGATTCACGACCGCATCCGCCACCGCAGTTTGTTGCACCGGATGTCTCACAAACTGAACGACGCCGTATACACCGCATGTCATCCAATCCTTCCTCGCCTTCCTCGCGCTCTCGCACTTTTCTTTCGGCATGCCGCAACCTAACTCGCTTTTCAAACTTCGCAACGCAACCACTGGCGACGGAAAGTACGCAACGACGTCCTCAAACGCATCTTTTGAGTGATCAAAAAGTCTATCTCCGAGTAGTCGACGGTAATTCGCGTCGCCTTTGATTATCGTTAAACCGGTATCGTTGAGCTCTGAACTCAACGACGCTCTCGCGAGTGCCGGCAAATTCCAAAACGGCTGCGGCTGACACCACGCAAAATCGGGTTCAACCACCCACCGACCGCTCAACAGGTGGCTTTTCCATCGCGACGCCATCTTTCTTCGCGCCTCGACATCTTTACTTTTTTCCCTACCCTCTTCACTAGCTTTATCGCTTTTGTTACTTTTACCACTACTACTACTGCTGCCGCTGCTGCTGCTGCTATTACTACTACTCGACGACGCAGACTCTAAAAAATCCACGTGTTCCCAAACGTCCTCGACGGTCGCGTCCGAAACGAACGTCGGGTGCGCTTTAACTCGCAACACAACTCTGTCGCACACCGCCGTCAACGCGTCCGCCAACGCCAAATCACACACTAACTCGAATCCCGCGTTGTCTACGACTAAAGACACCGATTTACCCTTCAACTCCCCGCTCGCTAAATACGCGCACAGCGCCTTTGAATCGTCCGTTAAGAGCGCGTTCTTGTTCTTTTTATCCTCGTCTTCCCCATCGCTTCCGCCGCTCGCGTACTCTCCCGCCGTCTTCTCCGCGTCCTCCGCCGCCCAAATGCTCAAATCCGCTCGATTTCCCCACAAAGAGACGAAAACCATGCTCCTCAAATCCGCCTCTTTCCTCGCGTCGAACGATTTCAACTTCTTCGCCAAATTCACCGCCGGTTTCAAACTCGCCTCCAACCCTCTCCTCTTATCCTTCTTAAACGGATCTTTACCAAAGTTTTCGCTCTTCGCGTCGAAATACCCGATCGCGCTCAACACTCTGCGATAAAAGTAAAACTCCGCGTCCAACCACGGGATACTTTGCCATCTCGTTTTACTTTGCACGTGTTCCCGCATGAGCGCTTTCCACGTCTCCACGTCTTCGCCTCCATCTTCCTCCACGTACGTGACTTTTTCGTTCTTCTCTAGCTCCCATTGCAGCTTTCGTAATTTCTTACACGCTGATGAAGACGCGTCTTTTAAGATATCCTTCACGTTGTCCTTGAAGACTCTTTCCAGAATATCTTCATGCAACCGTCTCGAGACGGTATCAAACGCCCACGTCCCTTCGACGTTGGAGAAAATCTTTCGCGGTAAAAACGGTTTGTCCTCTCGAAACAACGGTTTGTGTTTGCATCGCAACGTTTCTTGGTCTTGTCTTTGAATCGTCGTCGTGAGCGCATCGTCGTCATCAAATTCGTCGTCTTCATCATCTCTCTTGCGCATCCTCGTCATCTTCATCATCTTCATTCGTTTCTTCTTAATAATACTACTCTTCTTCTTGAATAATGGTAAAAAAGTAGTATCCCGCCGAAACAACAAAGTATTATTGCTACCACTTACTGGAACACTCATTCCAGTTAAGAAAGAAGACGAAGAAATGTGCATAAATAAACTGCGCGTGATGTGTTTGACGTAGAAAACACCGATGTTTTTTCTCTCTTCAAGGAGGGAACAAAAGAGACAAAAATCTGTTTAGGGTTTTTTCACGATAGGGTTTAGGTAAAAACAACGAGAGAGAAAAGAAGGGAAAACTTTACTCCTGTTCACACCCCCTTCAAAAGGGGAGAGAGAAAAAACACCGCTCTGAAACTCGAGAGAAGCTTCTTTCTCCGCGAAGAACAGCGACAGCAACGCACTTCTCTCTGCTGCGATTGGTGCTTGTTGTGCGTTCCTTTTTTCTCGCGCAAAAACAGAGAGCGTTTTAGTTGTTTGTTGGTTCCGAAAAATCAGATTTCGTCTGACCCAACAACCCCCCTAGAAAGAAAAGAAGAATGGAACACCTCTCGTCCGCGACGGTGAACGCCATCGTGAAACAGATTAAAGATTTACAGAAGAATCCCGCGGAAGGAATCACGGTACGTTTTTTAGTTCTCTCTTTATTCTTGTTCTCGTATAGTATTGATCGTTTCGTCGTCGTTTACGTCGGGGGCGGTTAGAGATGATGGGATTTCGGTTTCTTTTCCCCTTTTTACTGAAAGGCGTGGTGTTTTCGCGCTCAAAACTTACGTGTAACGGATTTCTCTCTCTCTTTCCTCTTGCACCGACATGCAAAAAAACAACAGGTAAAACTGACAGAATCGAACGTACAAGACGTGTACGCGGAAATTCGAGGTCCAGAGAACACGCCGTTTGAAAATGGCGTGTTTAAGATGAAGTTGGTGCTTCCCGCAGATTACCCGACGTCGGCGCCGAAAGGGTACTTTTTGACGAAAATTTTCCACCCGAACATACGACAACCGTCCGGGGAGATTTGCGTGAACACGTTGAAACGAGATTGGAAGCCAGATTTAGGTTTGCGGCACGTTTTGATGGTCATTCGGTGCTTGATGATTGAACCGTTTCCAGAGAGCGCGTTGAACGAGGAGGCGGCGAGGATGTTGTTGGAGGAGTACGACGAGTACTTTGCCCGGGCGAAGATGTTTACGAAAGTTCACGCGGCGAAAGTGGAAGAGGGGAGCGGTGCGGCGACGGCAACGGCAACGACCGCGAAGAAGAAAGGCAACGTGCTGGATGCGAAGGATGGAAACTCGTTGTCGGAATCCGGGAAGGAAAACGGTAGCAGCGGCAAGGAAGGGAAAGAGGCATCCGCCGGTGGCGAAAACGCAAACGTCGTCAAGAAAGCAAAGAAGGTGGATAAGAAGAAGAGTTTGAGACGTTTATGATTCTTTAAGAGAGAGACTTCGAAGAGAACATAATACGACAATAATAATAACAACAACAAGAGCGCATTCAAAATGATACGAACACATAGTCGAGCGATACTAATAAATTTTCTTGTTTTCCGTTGTGAAAAATACAACTACGAAACGACTCTAAAAATCGCGCTTTATCCACTATTTCTGTTATGACGTTAAAATCATCTTACTGTATATGTATCTTATTTAGTATTAACAAATTCTATTTCATTTCCTACGTACACGAAAGATATCGCGAGAGGAGGAAGAAAGATATCAAAAACTCCGTCGAGCTCTCGTCGCTACCTCCTCTTCCCATCTCTCTCTCTCTCTCTCTCTCCTCAATCTTTTTTTTCTTACTTATTCCCCCAGCTGACGTACTCAGCCTTGGTCTTCTTAAAGTCAGCCATTTCGCCTTCAATCTTCAACCCAGCGTCGTCACCACCAATAACCTCGTCAATCAACCCGTAATTCTTCGCCTCCAGCGGCGACATGTATCGATCTCGATCCGTATCCGCGTCAATCTTCTCCACCGGCTGCCCGGAGTGAAACGCCATCAACTGGTTCAATCGTCCTTTATGAAACATCATCTCCTTCGCTTGAATCTCGATATCCACCGCTTGACCACTCGCACCACCCAACGGTTGATGAATCATAATTCTCGCGTTCGGCATGGACAATCTCTTCCCTTTCTCTCCCGCGGTTAACAAAAACGCCCCCATACTCGCCGCCAACCCCATGCACACCGTCCCGACCGGCGCCTGCACAAACTGCATGGCATCATAAATCCCCATCCCAGCCGTGACTGACCCACCGGGCGAGTTAATAAACAATTTGATTTCCTTCGTCGGGTCTTGTTGGTTCAGCAAAAGCAACTGAGAAATAATCGCGTCCGCGATGAAGTCGTCCACTTGGTTCCCCAGCATGACGATTCTTTGCCTCAGGAGCATTTGAAACGGATCGCCAGCTTCGGATCGCGGGACGACCATATTCGCCTGCGTTTCCGAGCGAATTATACCGGACGCGGACGAAAACATCTCGTACCCGGACGCGTCCACGATGGAACCTCCCGGTGGGACGTACAATTCATCATCCGCAAAAGCGTTTGATGATTTCACCGCGATCGTCTGTCGGGGTTTCGTCGTCATTGAAAATTTTGTTAATGTTTCTCGTTTAGACGACGACGAGGACGAGGACGACGGAGCGCATCGACTCGTTAAAACGGCGGAAGCTATAGAAGTAGTCATACTCTTTTCGGTAATTTAATGGTGTTGTTGTTGTAAAGATGACGTTCTGTCCCGACGACCAAACAAACCCTTCTTTACGTGTTGTTTTTTGTGCGAGAAAATTTCTTTCTTCGGGAAGGCAAAGAGATAATAAAAAGGCGTTTAAGGTTTTGGGGCAAAAAAAGCTGATCACACATGCGAGACATTCACTTCTCTTTTGCGCGTGGTGTTTGGTGTTTTGTATTCGGGGGCGTTTGTGGTGGTTTTTGGCACACGCCTCACTCAGTTATGATGGCAATGATGAAAATTGGTAAAGATATGACTCTGCCGCGATTGGATGTGTTTTGCGGTGGACTCGTGATTACAAACAAATGTACGAAACTGTGTTCTGAGCTGAAATTAGATACAAAACTTTTCCCTCGCGTATGCTTCGAAGCATATGTGCAAGGTGCGCGTCTTCGTGCCATTTTTCTTTCGTCTCTTTCTTCGCGCGCGAAAGGCGATGATGATGAAAACAATTGACGTCAATAATAATCTGATAATGTCATGATTATCTCTGTCTTCCTGAGCCTAAGAAGACGGAGAAAGAGACTTTTGTTTTTTCCGTCGCGTATTTTTCTTCTCTCTTTCTCTCTCTCTCTCTCTCTCTCTCTCTTTCTCTTTGACGTCGGTGCGCATGAAAGAAATCGACGTTCGATACAGGCGATGATGCGAAATAATATAATTACGAATTTCATTATGAGACAAATGTGATTACGAAATATCGAGCTGAGCCTAGCAAGCGCATCTTTCACGGGCTATCTTAGAAGGCGATGGTTTTAGACCAAACTCGCTCTCTTCTCTCTCGTCGAGCGCGGCTCGCGTATCTTTGAGTTTTAAGTGTGCGTTCAGATCCACGCTCGATCGAACGCGCAGAAGAACACGAAAACAGGCGATGATGTTTAAAAGTATATAACAACAATAATAATGAAAATGCATTGATTACACTATTTATCTGAGCCTGAGGTGAAAAGAAGCGCGCGTGCGCTCGTCGACGAAGACGAGAGAGAGAAAGAATAGAGAGAGAAGAAGCTTCATAAATTTCAGCACATTTTATACTTTAAAACGAACAAGAACACACACACAAACGCGCACATTTACCCACACCCCCCGTCGACAGTAACAGCAACACCACTACCATGTTGGAAGGAGAGAACGAAGAGGAGCAAAAAAAAGCGGCCGAGCACGCGCGTCTCAAGGGAAACGATTTCTACAAGCGACGGAAATACCACGACGCGATAAACAGTTACTGCGATTCCATAAACACACACCCGACGTCTTCCGCGCTTTCGAACCTTGCAATCGCTTTATCCGGCGCTGGACCAACGCAGAATCGATTGAACGTCATCCGGTGTTTACTTCTCAGCGTCTCGCTGGAACCAGAGCGCGTGAAAGCGGTGGAGAAATTGAACACGGAATTGACTTTGAGTGGAGATATCGAAGCGGCGTCGCGGATGGCGAGCGGGGAGATGATGATTAAGATGGACGGGTTTACGCCGAAAAGAGTGCGCGAGTGCTTTCAAAAGATGGAGAAGGAAAATGTGTTCCCGAAGAAGTGCGAGGAGAACTTGAAAGATTTGAGCGCGAGTTTGAGACAGGTGTTTATAGGGAAGGAAACCGGGAACGGGTGCTTTCGCGCGGGCGATTTCGAGGACGCCAAGAACGCATACACGGCCGGGATAAACGCGGCGACGGCGGAGTATTCCAAAGTTATGGATACTGGTATGAGCGAGAAGAAGGTGAGGGTCGTAACCCCTGGTGTATCCATTTTGCTTTGCAATCGCTCGCTGATGAAATCTAAACTTGGTGATTACCAAGGCGCGTTGGACGACGCGAACGAAGCCATTCGAGCGGTATTGGATGGGGACGTGAATTACGTCAAAGCGCTTTTGCGCAAAGCAGATGCTTTGAAGAAACAAGAAAAATTCAGCGACGCGTTTGAGGCATATTTCTTATGCTGGACTCGATTGCCGGGCGATGCAAACATCGCCAACGAGCTCAACGAGTGCGTCGAGAAATCGGAAAGACCGAACAAAAAAAGCTTCAAAGCAATCGCCGGGCCGAGAGCATGTTCAGATATGAACGAATACAACGCTTTGATTCAAAATCACGAGTTAGTGCTCGTCGATTTTCACGCGAAGTGGTGCGGTCCGTGCAAACAAATTGCCCCGGCGTACGCGGCCATGAATTTAAACAAGTACCGCAGCGTTCTATTTCTAAAGGTGGACGTCGACGAAGCGCAAGATATCGCGGCGCGAGAAGAAGTTCAAGCCATGCCAACTTTTGTTCTCTACAGATACGGTATGAAAATGGACGTGATGCGAGGAGCAGACGTGAATTCGTTAGACAGACTGGTCAGCCGTTGGACTCAAACGATTTAGTAAAAATAGGAGCAGTAGCAGTAGGTAGTAGTTTAATAAAAGGAAAAAAATATTATAGTAATTTTATAGTACTACACAATTCGCTAAAAGCGAGACAGAATATATCCGTGGATTGAATCTAGAACGACTTAAATTGTTTTGACTTTCCCCCGGAAAGACATCCTCGCTTCGTGCATTTTGGCTTTACACCTTCGAAGTGCGAGGGATTTCGCGGCAACTTGCAAATACAACGTCGTAAAGACTGCTCCGATTAGAACGAGCACGTACTCGGTGAGCAAAGTTCGAATATGAACCATCCTATCTTCATTTTGCACGATGGAATATATCGAAGCGTATATGAATTCGTAGTAGCAGAACAATACTGTGAAAGTTGGCCCAACAATCGCGTCGCGCGTTTTCAAGTGCCAAAATCCCAGCGTACACGCGACGAAGATGCACACGGTCAACATCGTTCGTGCGCGTTCCGAATGCTCATGCCCCTTCATGATGATTGGCGTGACCACTCGTCCGTACCAGAAGAACGACCACCACACACCCAAATAGAAATATCTCGGCTTCGAATACTCTTTCATTCCTCCGGGAGTGAAAATAGTTTTGAATGAGAGCCAGAGCGTGGAGCCGTTACACCAAAACGCCCACAAAGGATGGATGTTGAAAAGACTCGCTAAGCGAAACAAGTGGATAAGAAAACACGCGCCATATACAGCCTGACCGTACACCATCATCGCGCACCGATTGCCGTATCGAAACTCATTCATATCGTCGTCGTACCATTCTTCGAAGTAGTCATTAATTTCGTATTCGTGCATATTCGGGTTAATTGGAACCCAATACAACACGTCTGAATCCGAATGAACATCCGTAGCCTCGCACGAGCCCGAATAATTGTTTTTCGTCATCGTTCTGTCAGCTTTTGGCTTCATTTCTTTCTCGTGTTCCTTTATTTCATCTGCGACTGTTTGCAACAAAGCAATCAAAGATCTCGCATTGTCTTGAAACGGAGGAGATTGTTCGCATTGGCGAATGATGCTTCGTAACCACTCACGCATCTCGTCTTCGTACATGTACCCGCTTTCCGCGAAGGAAAGTACGCTGCCGATATCCTGAATGGCGCAACGCATCGCGTGTTCGCTCCGTAAACTTCGCAAGGCGAGATGCGTATCCACAGCCATTTGTAAATCTGGTAAAATCAATGCAGGTTTCGGAATCGAGCAACGATCATCCACGGTTTCAAACTGAATCCAAAACAAACCTCCACCGGTGCCGTTGAAATTCGCCATGGAGGCGAAAGTTTCCGCCGGGAAAGTTGCGATGCCGCTCGGCGAGAACTCGTCGGCAGATATTTTTCTCGTCCCAAACGCACCGTAAGCTCGCACAGCTGTGATCTCGTTTGCACGAAAGTCCGCACCCAAACGAACCATGAATGGGCGACCAACGACAGCAACGAGCGGAGCTCCAGCTTCTTCCACCCACGCCAAGTGCGATCGATGGGTCTTGAAGACTTCAATCGATCCATCATTTCCGCGCGATCTTCGCGCATGCACTGCCTGTTCTGTCGAGGCGCGCCCGCGAGTCGAACCACCGCGCGAACGAAATCCAGAGTACGACATAAAGTTTCGCAAAAATATCGACGAATCCCTCACTGGTTTGCCGCGCGTGAAGTCGTTCTCCTTCAGCGTATCGTCCGGAATAACGAAGTCCTCTCTGGTAGCCGTATGAATTTGGCGGAAGCTTTGCCAGGACAAAATCGTCGATCCAGGAGCGATTTGAGCGTATTCAATTTGATGATCGTCGTTGGTAACGAGACCAGCTTGGCTCAACTCTTTCCAGATCGCGTTGTTCGGATTCACAATCGCCGTCCCAGCCGCCGCAGCGGCCATTTCGTTATCGACCATGAAATCTGCCGGGTGCGCGTCTACGCGTACGCGATGATTAGTGATTTCGATCGTAGACGTCCAGTCGAACTCATCGTTATTCGTGTTCATATTACCCATTGGAGATAAAAAGTTCTCCTCGAGAAGGTTGGCAAAGAACGGATTCTCCGGCGACATCATCAGTTCCTCTGGGGTGCCTTCCCTCGATTTGCGGTTGTTTTTCAAAGCCTTCTTTCTTTTCTCTGAATAATGTTGCGCGTTGGACGTCACGGCGTTGTTATTCGCGATATTCGCGATATTCGCGATATTTCCACTTCCGCCCGAGCGAGCGCTGCCAACGTCCATCGACGACGTCCCATCGGTAGTAGTTGTATTGGATGTTTGCTCTCTCGAATGCTCGTCCATCGCCGTCGTAGTAGGCGTGCTTGTCATCATTATTGCCGCACCGCTTCTACCTTCCATCGCAGCTTTCTCTTGTCTTTTTATCTGACTCATCTCTCTGTTCTTCTTGCTCCTCTTGCATCTCAACACGTACTTCGCGTGGCACAGCGTCTTACTCTCCTCGGTAAACTCGTTCAACTTTTGGACTTTTTTACAGTAATGACACCATCGCACCTCCTCCTTATTCTTGTCCCGTTCCAAAATCACCGATTTTGCGACTCTGTGAAACTTGCACAAATACCCTTGCGCCGTGCACACCTCGCCGCAGTTCACAGCTAAACACCTTCCGCGAAACCACGCGGCGGTGTTCGCTTCGCTTCTGTTTCGTTCCGAAGCATCACTCCTACCACCACTACCACTACCGCTGCTCACGAGTGGATGACTATGCATCGTTCTCATGGCTTCAATCGTGTTCGCGTACTGCACAGTAATCGGCGCCGCCTTTGCGTCGGCGAAAGAATCAGTCTTCTCCCTCTGTCGCATCAGCTGGTTTTGATTCCCCGACCCGTCGTCGACGCTGCCTCGATCCTCCTTGGCGTTTTCTTCTTCCTCTCCCAAAAAAGCGTGCCAAGGCGCGTTTAAGGACTCCATGCTCTTCGGTGTATTCCCGTATAATTTCTCCCACATCTTCTCGCTCAACGTCGGCATCATCGCGTTTCTGTCTTCTCTGCGTCGTCGTTGTGGGTTTTGCTGGTCGTAATCATCATCATCATCATCATAATTTCCTTTATTCTTCCCTCCTTTTTTCGCGATTTGTACCTTTTCTTTCGCGACGATCTCGAACGAGGACGGCGTGATCGCGTACTCCTCCGGATCCCAACTCTCTTCTTTTCCGGTCGTCGTGCTCGTCATCTAAACAGAGTATGTGTGTATATATAAAACCCCGATTTTAGTGGAGCGTTTGATTTTTTTTTTTTGTCTAACAAAAAATCTTCTTCTCTCGTTTTCACTCTCTTGTTTGTTGTGAAGAAAAGCAAAAAAGGTCTGCTTTTTCCTTCTCTCTCTTTGTTTTTTTGTTCCTCTTCTGTTGTTGTTTCTCGAATAGGATGCGAAAAAACGCACTTTCTTCTGTGTGTTCGTGATGATGTCTTTCTCTCGTTTTTTCCATACGCTCGTCGCGTTTTGTCGTTTTCGCGTTCTGATGCGATGCTGTTTTCGTCTCTGCTTGAGAGAGAGAAACTTTTTTCCCCCCAAAACAAGGGAGCGCTCTGTTCTCTCTCTCTCTCTCTCTCTCTCTCTCTAAGGGAGAGAGACTTTGAGACGAGACGAAGAACGATGGAGCGC